>Ga0114993_10000611_pt1 | contig 41380 bp, 35 predicted proteins | sample ArcticOcean_MG_C_FD_87042 | JGI IMG/M metagenome (GOLD analysis project Ga0114993, IMG submission 87042) | Marine microbial communities from western Arctic Ocean - ArcticOcean_MG_CB2_150 | ecosystem: Environmental > Aquatic > Marine > Oceanic | place: Arctic Ocean: Canada Basin | collected...
CGAGTAGAAGCGAGTAGAAGCGAGTAGAAGATCGGGGTCTCAGGAACAGGAGAAACAATGACGCAGGATCCAGCATTACAATACGAAACTGATCCACCAATATGGCACGGGACGTACGTCGGTTTCTGGGCTCGAACCGGTGCAGCATTGATCGATTCCCTGTTGCTCCTGATGGTCATCCTCCCCGTCACGATCTACACCTACGGGTGGTCGTCGTTCGAATTCTGGGGCGACTTACTCGGTGCCACCAGTGTGGAGGAATTGATTGGATTGCTCGAATCCAGCGCGACTGCGGTAGAAGATCCTGGGGTTTTTAGCGGTACGATCAGTTTTTTGGTCTCATGGGTGTTGCCGGCACTCGCTGTCGTCGTGTTCTGGATCGCCAGGCAGGCGACACCGGGAAAGATGGTTTTCTCGGCTGTGATTGTCGACGCGACCTCCGGAAAAGTCCCCAGCGGCGGGCAGATGATCGGTCGCTATCTTGGCTATTTCATCGCCCTCCTTCCCTTCGGCCTGGGGATCCTGTGGGTCGGGCTGGATCAGAGGAAACAGGGGTGGCACGACAAGCTCGCCGGTACCGTCGTTGTCAGAAAACGAAAGTAGTGGCCTCGCGTCGGTCACCTGCGTCATTGACCCGCTCCGGGCTTGCGGTGTACCGTCATTGGGTTGCAGATCCTGCCATGCCGTGAGGAGGCTTGATGTACACCGTCACCAAGGACATCCAATTACCTTGTACCGTCACCGGTTCGTGGCCGCGCCCGAAGTGGTTTGACGACAGCATGTGGGGACGGCCGCTCGATACCTGCATGATGGACACCAGTTTCCGCGAGCAGTATCAGGATGCCCTGGCCACCATCATTTCGGATGAAGATCGCGCGGGTCTCGACATCTTGACTCACGGTGATCTGCATTGCGACAACGACATGGCGGGTCGCTCCTGGCATCACTACCCGCTGCAGCGCTGGGCCGGTTTCGATGGTGGAGATCACCTGCAGTCGGAAGAGACTCGTTCGCCGTGGTTGCGCTATCCGCCGGGGACCTTGCTCAATGAGATTTATACCGGTTGGCGCTGGCCGCGGGTGGTCGGCAAGATCGAACACCGCCCCCTCGACTACGACAAGATCTGGCGCATCGCTCAAGCCAAGACCGACAAGCCGGTGCGCTTTGGCACTTGCTGTTCCCAGGTGATGGGGTTGTTCCTCGACATTCACACCCCCCACTACAGCGATAACCAGGAGTTGATCTGGGACATGGCGGTGGCGATGAACACCGAACTGCATCGGCTCAAAGATGCTGGCTGCCAGTGCATTCAGATCGAGGAGCCGACCTTACACTTCTGGGCCAATACCTATGGCAAGGACAGCGAAGAGGTCCAGTTCATGCTCAAGGCGTTCAACCGTGAGGTGGAAGGTCTCGAAGACATCGAACTGTGGATCCACACCTGCTGGGGAAATCCCAACATGCAGCGAGTGATCGACAACGACAGCTACGAGGAATCGTTTGACCTGTACATGAACGAGTGCAAGGGCGATGTCTGGACCGTCGAGATGACCGATCGCGGATTCAGAGAGATCGAGATGTTCGGCGAGGGTAAGGGCAACCTGCCGAAGAAGGTCTGCGTCGGCGTCGTCAGTCACCGCCACCTGCAGGTCGACAGCCCCGAGCAGATCGCCGAGCGCATCCGCCATGCGTTGAAGTACATCGCGCCCGAGCAGCTGATCATCTCGAGCGATTGCGGCTTCGGTCGCCAGGGTTGCAACCGCGACATCGCCTTCTTCAAGGCGACCGCCATCGCCCAGGGGGTCAACATCATCCGGGGTGAACTGGGATTGCCCATCAGTGACATCCGCGCTGTGGCGCCGGAGCTGCAGACAGATATTGTGCCGAAGGTTGAGGCGTGAAAGGGAGATCGAGGCGATGCAGATGAAAGAAGTGATCGCTCTCGTGATCATGGCCTTACTGTTGCTGGTGCTCGTGCCGGTGGCCATCATCTTGAATCCCCAGCCTCCTTCCTGCAAGCATCTGGAGGGCCGTGTGGATCCGTTGCCAGCGGCTCTTCAGGGGAGTGTAGGAGTTTACTACCATTACTACGGCTGGCCGGATGGCCTTTCGGTCCTGGTGATCGACCATGTGAGCGGGAAACAGCTAAAGCCCGGCGAGGCTTCCCATGTATGGGGATCTTCGGCGACGACTTCGCTCGGCGGAAGCAGTGGGGGTTCACTCCGGTTTCGCGATCGAGTTGTGCGTGAAGATAACACCACCATCTCGGTCGGCGTTCGTTCCTCCGGGGACAGGCGTGATGTAAAGATCAGTTTAGAACATCGCTTCGAGTCATCGGATTCCATCTTCGCCCAGATGGTTGTCGAAGGCATCGACTACGAGCTCACCAGCGACACCGTCTTCTTCATCGATCATCAACTGGACGGAACCCACGAGGTGAAACAAATTGACTTCGATCTCACCGAGCTGGTGGGCGAATCGGAGGACCGATCTCCTCGGATGCGCGGTGTTCCGACCACGGGCGGAATCGAAGCCTTTCTCGTGCAGAATTCGGTCATCCAGGAATTGCTGGTGCCTGGATATCAGGAACAGAAGTGATGGAGCCGGGTTCACTGGCAGGATGAAAGCGGGCCCCCCTACCCGCGACATCCGTGCTGTGGTGCCGGGGCTGGAGACGGACATCGTGCCCAAGGTTGAGGCGTAAACGGGATTCAGGAGCAATGAACAAGAAAAACATGATCGCGATGATCTCCATGGTGATGATCTTGCTGGCGCTCGCCACCCTTGCCATCGCCGTGATCGAGCAACCTCCGCGGATGGTCCATGAAGATGGTGTTGTGGAGGGTGTTGATCTCTACTTCCATTACTACGGCTGGCCGGATGGAATGTCGCTGCTGGTGGTCGACCATGTGAGCCTGAAACAGCGCAAGCAGGGCGAGGAGGAATGGGGTCGCTGGAGGGCTGGAGGATCTAGCTCTACAAGTAAGCAATTAGGAGCAGTCCCCTGGGGACGTCCTCATTATCGGCACAGTGAAGATAAGCTCATCGCGATCGGAATTCGATCCTCCGAGGGAAGACGAGATGTAGAGGGCGATATGATAGCCGAGATAGAAGTTCGTTTCAGTCACGAGTTTAATTCTCAGAAGCCCTTCTTTGCACGCCTGGATATCGAAGGTCGCACTCTCGAACTCTCCAGCGACACCATTGTGTTTGTAGATCATCAGCTAGATGGGTCCTTCACGGTGAATCGAATCGAAACGGACCTTACCGATCTGGTCGGTGTCGCTGGAGAGTTTGAGGATGTGCCGCCCGGGACCCGTGGAGTGCCGCACCGAGATGACATCAAGGCCTATCTTCTCGAGAGTTCTTTCATCCTCGAGTTGTTGGGTGTCGACCAGCAGGAACAGAAATAACGGTGGGCGCGACACCACTACTGACTGGCCTGGTGGCAGCGACCTTCACTCCGATGAAGTCAGATGGCTGCCTCGACCTGCAGCGCATTGCCGCCGTGTGCGATTTCGTTCTGGGGCAAGGGGTCGATGGTTTGTTCCTGTGTGGCAGTACCGGAGAAGCTCCATCACTGACCAACGAGGAGCGGATGCAGGTGGCTTCGGCTTATCATCGGGCCGCAGCCGGGCGGGTACCGGTGGTGGTTCACGTGGGACACAACAGCCTCGCCGATGCGCGCACCCTGGCGGCTCATGCCGAACAGATGGGGGCGGATGCCATCGCCGTGGTACCTCCATCGTATTTTCCCCTGTCATCCATCGAGGTGCTCATCGAGTGCCTGCGCCACATCGCGGAGGCGGCACCGGATACTCCTCTCTACTACTACCACATCCCTTCCATCACGGGAGTCGACCTGTCGATGATCGAATTGCTGGAGCGAGCGGAGTCTCTACCGACGCTGGCCGGCATCAAGTTCAGCGCTCCGCAGTTCGATCAGCTGGCCGCCTGCGTGGAATACGATGCAGGAAGTTACAACATCCTGTTCGGTTGTGATGAGTTGTTGTTGTCGGGGCTGATGAAGGGAGTCGATGGGGCGGTCGGCAGCACCTACAACTTCATGGCTCCCCACTACCGTCGGATCATCGACGCCCACCAGGCGGGAAAGATGGATGCGGCGAAGCAGCATCAAGCCGTGGCTACGGCACGGGTCGAGGAGATCCTCCGACATGGCGGACACAATGCCATCAAGGCCGCGATGGGAATCCTTGGACTCGATTGTGGTCCGCCTCGTTTGCCGTGGAAGCCGCTCTCGGATGGGGCACGATCGGCGCTGAAACAGGAGCTCGCCGATGCGCACTAGAAGTGACTTCCTGGGGCTACTGTTGCTGCTACTCACGGTATCGCTTCCGGCCAATGGTCAGCAATCGAGCCACCCAAACTTTTCCCTGCTGCCGGATGTGCCCGCCGAGATCGGTCTCGGTGGACCGCTGGTGGGAACTCACGATGGGGTACTGATCGTCGCCGGGGGTGCCAACTTCCCGACGCCGCTGACCGAGGGTGGCAGCAAGGTGTGGCACGATGATGTTTTCGTGCTGCTTCCCGGCGAAGAGCAATGGATCACCGGTCAGAAATTGCCACGCCCGCTCGCCTACGCATCGTGCACATCGACAGCGCGAGGTATCGTCGTCGTGGGTGGTTCCGATGCCGACCAGGTTTACTCGACCGTTTTCCGGATGCGCTGGGATATCCGCTCGAAACAGGTTCTGTTCGAGTCGTTACCCGATCTTCCAGCGGCGAGTGCCTTTGGATCTGCCGAGTCGATCGGCGATATCGTTTATCTGTGCCAGGGCAAGCATCAAAAGAGTGACCTTCAACTGAACGGTGGCTTCTGGAAACTGGACCTGGCGGATGTCGACGGCGGTTGGCAATCGCTCCCGGAGCATCCGGGCGAGGTGCGTTTCAAGATGAGCACCGCAGTGCAAAAGGGTCCCGGCGGAGAAAATCAACTCTTCCTCTTCTCGGGAACGAGCACCCGTGAGACCGATCAGGGCGACCCCCGCTTCACCGCATATACCGATGGCTACCGGTATGCGCCGCGGGAGCAGAAGTGGTTCGAGGTGGCTTCGCTACCGCTGCTCGATGATCCGCGCCATCTGGCGGGTGAAGAGAAGTTCATCGACGAGCGCTGGCCCATCTCTGCCTCCTGCGCCGAGTCGGTGGGGTCGCGCACGATTCTGACCTTCAGCGGTTCTACCGACCGCTACATCCTCGATGATCACGGCAAGGTGCTTCCTCCTGCCGTGAGACCACAGTTCTTACCCAGGGTGCTGTCGTACGACACCGTGACCGATCGCTGGAGCGATGTGGGCCGGATGCTTGTGGGAGTGGTGACCACTGAAGCGGTGCACTGGCAAGGCCAGATCGTCATCCCTTCAGGAGAGACGCAGCCGGGTATCCGGACGCCGAAGGTACAGGCGCTGTCGCTCGAATCCGCAGCAGCGGTGGCTCACTTCGAAACCCTCGATTACGCGGTACTCGCTCTCTACCTCGCCTTGATGGTAGCGGTCGGCATCTACTTTGCGCGTCGCAGCACCACCACCGACGATTTCTTCCTGGCGGGAAGAAAGATCCCCTGGTGGGCTGCGGGGCTGTCGGTGTTTGGTACACAACTCTCTGCCATCACATTCATGGCGATCCCGGCGACATCGTACGGTTCCGATTGGCGTCGTTTTGTCGGCTCGGTGATGTTATTGCCGGTGATGCTGCTGGTGATCTACTGCTTCCTGCCCCTTTTTCGGCGTCTCGATGTGACGACCGCTTACGAGTATCTGGAAGCGCGCTTTTCGGTGGCGGTGCGGGTGCTTGCCAGTGCCATCTTTATCCTGTTTCAGCTGGGACGGATGGGCATCGTGCTGCTGCTGCCGGCGATCGCGCTGTCGGCGGTGACAGGGATGGACACCTACCTGTGCATCGGTCTGATGGGATTGCTGGCGACGATCTACACCGTGCTCGGTGGCATTTCGGCGGTGATCTGGACCGATGTGTTACAGGTGTTCGTGTTGATCGGTGGTGCGCTGTTGTGCCTGATCGTGACGATCCAGGATGTGGGCGGGCTAGGGGTGATGATCGAGGCGGCCCAGGTTTCTGACAAGTTTCACATCTTCGACTGGCGCTGGAGCAGTTCCGACATGGTCGCCTGGGTGCTGATGGTCGGCTTCCTCTTCACCAACATGGTGCCCTACACCAGCGATCAAACGGTGATCCAGCGCTACCTCACCACTCCCGATGAGAAGCAAGCGGCCAAGGGATTGTGGCTCAATCTGATCATCACGATTCCCACAGGAGTTCTTTTCTACGGACTCGGTACGGCACTCTATGTCTATTACACATCGCACCCGCTGGAGCAGGCGATGCTGCCGGCGGCAACCGATCAACTGGTGCCGTGGTTCGTGGTCACGCACCTGCCATCGGGTGTCGCTGGTGTGGTGGTGGCGGCGATCTTTGCCGCGGCGATGAGTTCGCTCGATAGTTCGATGAATAGCATCAGTGCCGCAGTGGTCAATGACTTTGTTGGCCGCTTCTCAACCCAGGGTGGGCAACGGGATTTCCTGAAACTGGCTCGGCGGTTGACCCTGGTGCTGGGTGTCATCGGTACCGGTGCTGCCATGGTGCTGGCGACCTACGAGATCAAGTATCTGTTCGATTTCTTCCAGAGGGTGTTGGGGTTGTTCGGTGGCGGGCTGCTCGGAGTGTTCCTGCTGGCAGTGTTCACGCGTCGTTGTAACGCTACCGGCGCGCTGGTGGGGTTGGTTACCGGAGCTGCCATGACGATGGCGGTGGCGTTTGGCACCGATATCAATTTCCTGTTGTATGCTGCCATCGGTTCGTGCAGCTGCTTCGTGGTCGGCTATCTGGTCAGCTGGATGACAGGTGGGCAGGATCGTGACCTGGCCGGCTTGACGCTGGCGACGCTGAAGGATGTCCGCAATGACGCTGGATGATCTGACACCGCAACTGGAGAGCTATCGCTCCGATCTGGTTGGAGAAACGCTACCCTTCTGGATCGAGCACGGCTGGGATCGCCAGCATGGTGGTATCGTCACTTCGCTCGATCGGGACGGTAGCCGCATCGATGGAGACAAGTCGATGTGGTTTCAGGGGCGAACCGCCTGGATGTATGCCACCGCTTACAACACCGTCGAGCAGGATCCACGGTGGCTCGAGTTTGCCACCTCCTGTCTGCAATTCCTGGAGCAGCACGGTTTCGATGATGATGGCCGTATGTACTTCCTCGTCACCGAAGATGGCAAGCCGCTGCGCAAGCGCCGTTATGTCTATTCGGAGGCGTTTGCATCGATGGCCTACAGCGCCTGCGCCAGAGCCACCAGCAACGAACAGTGGGCCGAGCGTGCCCGGCAACTGTTCGATCAGTACACCCGGGTTTCCTTCGAGCCGGGGGTGATGGAGCCGAAGGTCGATGCGGAGACTCGGCCATCCAAGGGGTGCGGACCGCTGATGATCTGCCTTCACCTGGCGCAGCAGCTGCGTGACAACATCGGCGATGCATCGATGGATTCGTGGATCGATCGCTGCATCGGGGAGATCGAGCACGACTTCTGCAAGGCGGATCTGGGTGTGGTGATGGAAACGGTGTCCCCCACCGGTCAGATCATCGACAGTTTCGAAGGTCGTCTGTTGAATCCGGGACACGCCATCGAGGCGGCGTGGTTCATCCTGCACGAGGCCAAGCATCGAGGGGGAGATGCCCATCTGGTTTCGTTGGGCGTGCAGATGCTCGACTGGATGTGGCAACGGGGCTGGGATGAAGAGTACGGCGGTCTGTATTCGTTTCGAGACGTGTACGACCATCCGGTTCAAGAGCCGAATCACGACATGAAGTACTGGTGGCCCCACACCGAGGCGATCATCGCGACGCTACTGGCGTATCAACTGACCGGGGATGAACGCCACGCCGAACGCTTCCGCAGGGTTCACGACTGGACACGGAAGCACTTCGCAGATCCACAGCATGGCGAGTGGTATGGCTACCTGCACCGCGATGGAACCCCGGCGCTGAAACTCAAGGGCAACCACTGGAAGGGGCCGTTTCATCTGCCGCGGATGCAGTGGTATGCATCGCAGTTACTGGAGGAATCAGTTCGCTGATCAATTGACCTTACTCCGTCTTGGCCAGTGCTGTTTCCAGCGCCTGGATCCGCTGCTGGGTCCGATCGTCTTGTGCCTTCAAGGCGAATCCCATGAACAGGAAGCACATCGGCAAGAACCAGAGGAACGAGGTCAAAGACATTGGAGGTGGAGGGCCGTCAATTATGAATAATTGAGCTATATACACGGCGTGTTCTATGAGCACCAAGAAAACGCAAAACAAGGCCCCCATAAATGGCGCAATCCTCCGACGCCGATTGATATCGACCATGACGAGCTCCTTTTCACATTGCTCCTGCTGCGGTATTACAGCCAGGTAAGACTGCCGAGGGCAGTCCTGCCCCTGTAATCTTAATCCGCAAGGAGCGGGGAGCGTGACAGGTAAAAGGTGGAATTTCACAGATACGGGTGCGGGACTCGCCGGTCATTTCAGGTCAAATCGCTGTCTGTGGCGTGCAGTCGATCAATCGATCTCTCGACCGGCGAGACAGGAAACGCCCACACCATTTTTGCTGAGTAGTTTCTTTTGCAGAATGCTCCGTGTGAATAGACTGCCGCCAGTGTAAGGCAGGGCTCGTATCGTTCTCTTTTGCAGGAGAGCGAAGGGTGCTGGCGGTCGGCATTTGTGACCCTGAGGGAGGCGGATCGATGGACCAGGATTTCGATGACCAGGATTTCGATGACGAGGAGTTCGAGAACCAGGAGTTCGGGGATCAGGAATTCGAGGAGTCGCAGGGTTTCAATCCATGGTTTTCCATCTGGTTGCAACCGCGAGCGACGATGCAGCAGATTTTGGATACCGATCCGGTCCGCTGGGTGTTATTGCTGTCGATTATCGGGGGTTTCTTCGAAGCGTTGACTCAAGCTGCAACTCAAGACCATGGTGATCGAATGGCCTCCTGGCATGGCGTAGTTTGGGCCTGCGCTATCTTCGGTCCGCTATCGGGAGTACTTGGCTTGTTCGGGGGCGGTTATCTGCTGCGAAAATCGGGTGGTTGGCTCGGCGGCAGTGCTAGCGATAGAGAGGTTCGCGCAGCGATTGCCTGGGGAGGCATACCCAAGATCTGGTTGGGGTTGCTGTGGATTCCCAGTATCGCCCTTTTTGGCGACGAGAATTTTACCTCTGCGACGCCGCGGCTGGATGGCGATCCCGCGTTGGCATCTGCGATGTTATTTTTGGCGCTGATTGGGTTGATTGGAACTTTTTGGTCGATCGTCATCTGGCTCAAATGCCTGGGCCAGGCCCACAAATTTTCTGCGTGGAGAGCTCTCGGTAGCGTCTTGCTGATGATCTTGGTCATCGTCGCGGTCTTCGTTGTTCCGCTCGGCTTGCTGTTTCTGTTGGGGCGGTGAGGGGCAAGTCGGTCGTTGGTGTGTCCGAAAGATCTAGCACTGCCGATGGGCTCCTTCGCTAGATCTCCTCGTAGCTTTCTACAGTGATCTCTGCTTGCACATCGCCGGTGTGTTGGGTGCTCATCGGTTCAAAGAGCAAGAGGTGTGTCTCTTCGGTGGCGGTCGGTTTGTGCTCGACGCCTCTGGGGACGATGAAGAACTCGCCTGGGTTCACCACCACGGTGGCGGTCTCTTCGTCGTGCCCTCTCAGTTCCAGCGACAGCTGACCCTTCATCACCATGAACAGTTCATCTTCGTCGTCGTGTTTGTGAAAGACGAACTCGCCCTCGATCTTCGCCAGGATGACCTGCTGCCCGTTCAACTCGCCGATCCTCTTGGGAGACCACTGATCTGAAAAGAGATCGAACTTCTGCTGGATATTGATCACGTCCATCGGGGGTCCTTGCCGGGTTGTCTGGGTTGGAGTGCGGAGCCTCGTAATCGGAGTCAGTTCGCCGCATTCTGTTTTGTCTTGTCCGGTTTCTTCTTGTCCTCTTCCACCCCGACATCGACGGTGATCATGCGAGTGTGGAGAAGGTACGGATCGCGGCGATCTTTCCACGATTCGATCAACGCTTCGACCGTCTCCTTGACCTTGCCATCGTGGACCTTCTGACCGTTGTGGGTCACGGTGATGCGGCTCTTTTCCTTGAGTCGGTCGTTGTCGACGAAGATGGTGAAACCGTCGACATTTTCGCTCTCGATGTCGATGTTGTTCTTCCTGTCGATCTTGCCGCGGATGGTGGCGGGTTGCTTCTGGTCGGCTCGCGCATCGATGCGCAGCCAGTGCTGGCGCGGATGATCATCGCTGATGATGGTGTGGATCACCTCGGGAGGATGCAGGATTCGTTTTCTGGGTTTGAGCCACTTCGTGACCCGCTGCATCATCGGACCGTTTTCATCGAAGTTGAGATAGTGGCCGGAACCATCGAGTTCGTCGTAGGTGTGGTCGTACTTCCTCGACTTCAACTCCTCGGCCAGCATCTGTGAGAAGCGTACCGGCACGATGTTGTCGGTATTGCCGTGCACGTTGTAGGAGGGAAGCCACTTGAGGTTGTCGATGAGAGGCGAGTACTTGTCGCTCAGGGTGTCGGTGCCATAGTCTTCCATATGCAGTCCGCCGGCGAAGGGAATGATGGCGCTGAAGCGATCGGGAAAGCGCATACCGATGTTCCAGCTGCCCCAGCCCCCCATCGACATCCCCGAAAGGACCACACGGTTGTGGTCGATGGGGAATCGTTCGGCGAGCTGGTCGACGATGGCCATCACCAGCCCATCGGAGCGGTAGGTCCACCAGTGTTGGGTCGGGGCCCCGAGGATCTGCGGCGGCAGATCGGGGTTACTCTTGCCTGACAGCGGCTTCTTCGCATCGGGTCCGACGATGATGTAGCCGTTTCGGTTGGCGAACTTGCTGTAGGCGACCGTCAGCAGTTGCCGGGCATTTCCGCCGTAACCGTGAAGCATGATGAGGAGACCGTACTTTTTCTTTCGGGTATCGGGAACATGGATCCACAGATCCGATTGGCGACCATCCTCGCCGGTGATCTTTTCCTTGCGGGTGCCCGGCTCGGGGCGCTCGATACGAACTCCCTTGGTGACCGCTCTGAAGATCTTTGCTGGAGTCGTGTCGGCGAGTTTTTCTCGGTCAGCACGATCGAGCGCCTCGATCAGTAGATGGGTGTCGGCGGTCGTGCTGACGCTCGACCGGATGGACCCGTTCTTTTCGAGACCCAGCGACGCGGTGAGTGGCGCCAGGATCAGCAGTACCAGCGTCAGCAGCGACAGGTTCGCCCTCCCAAGCCAGCTGGGGAGAGTGTATCTGGGTCGTTGGGTCCGGTTCATCAGGCCTCCTTTTACTGTCGGATACGATAAACCCGTGACATAACCGGTGCAGTAGTGGTTTTACACTCGTTGCGATCCTCCAGCATCGTCGCAACAATGGATACTGGCTCAGATTCCACTGATGCCTGGAAACAGGACTGATGGCGACGCGTACGATCTTACTCACCCATCTCTTTGCGGGCCTCTCGGGGTTGTTGCTGGGGCTGTACCTCGGCACCGGAAATCCAGACCCGGACGTCGGGAATCCTCCCATCGAGGAGGCGTGGAATCAGGTGGAAGAGTTGAAGGCGAGAGTGCTCTCCTTCGAGGAGATCAAGCAGCGGCTCGACGGGCGGATTGCACTGCTGTTGGCGCAGAAACAGGTGGTTCCCCAACCGGTTCCACCGGTGGAACCGACCGCGCCGCTGGATCCACCGCTGGAGCGTCCATCGGCCGATCGGCTCGGCCCAACTCTGGCCTTCGATGATGGGGTATATCTCGCCAATTATCGGGCGATGGCCTCTGGAGTACTGGATCTGATCACCCAGGGTGAGTTTGATGCCGCCACCGAGACCATCGAATACCTCGAGGAATTTCTCCAGCTGATGAGGTCGGGGGGGCCGGGCCAGGAACTGGGTCCGCTATATCAGGAGGCGATCGAGAACCACTGGGCACCTCAGTTGTTCGCCACTCTCATCGCTCATCCGGATCCGATGCTCCAGTACGCCCTGACGTTGCGAGAGAAGGAGCGGTCAGGGGAGAATATTGGCTCGATGGTGCAACTATTGACCGAAGCGGAGGTCTGTTCGATGGCTCTATTGGGTGGCGGTGAAGTCTCATCCGAGACTCTTTCCCGCTGGCTCGACGAGCTGGAGCATTGCTCGAGGAGCCGTGGATTGAGGGATTCCGAGATCGCCGCATTGAGCTATATGGGGTCTCCACGGGCGGTAGATATTTTGGAATTGGACTGGACTCGGGACTCGGATGCGGTGGAGATCATCTCTTCTCTGGTCCAGATCAACACTCCTGAATCTCGTAACTTGTTGCAGGACCTTCTGTTAGAGATTAAAGATGAGAAGCTGGCCGTGGCCCTGGAAGTGTGGCTCCAGCGCAATTGAATTCTGACTTCCTCTTGCGAAATGAGCCCCGGGTGGTCACAATCGGCGTTGGTCAGGGACTTGATGTCACGGCAAGTGCCGAGACGAGGTTGTTTCCCCGGCCACAGGAGGTTCCCCACTGGGAGTCCCTGAATACTCGACGATCAAGGGCGTGGCTAGATTTTGACCTGTACGATCCACATTTGCGCGCTCCATCAGGTTCGCCGGGATTTTCCATCGATGTTCAATGTTTTTACCGTCCACTCCACGGATGACACTGTGTCATTTTGTGGTCAGGGGCGTTTTGTGTTCCGTCCGGCATAAGCCGGCTTTTGAGTCCGTAGAGCAGCCATATGCTCCCCGGTTGCTTTCCTCGATTTCGGTCGGGGCTGCGGGAGAGATGAGGGAGAAAATGGGTAATAGAATTTTTGTCGGGGGTCTTCCCTGGGCAGTTGGCGATAACGAGCTTCGTACTCACTTCGAGTCCTGTGGCGACATCACCGATGCGGTGGTCGTGATGGACCGCGAGTCGGGTCGTAGCAAGGGCTTTGGTTTCGTCACCTTCGAAAGTGATGATTCCGCACAGAGTGCCATCGAGTCTCTCGATGGTAGCGAGATGGATGGCCGTAGCGTCCGCGTCAGTGAGGCCAAGCCTCGCCCCGAGCGCGGTGCCGGTGGTCCGCCTCGTAGCAGTTACTAAGGTTACTGCGAGGTAGACTGAACGTCTGCAATTCAAATCAGGCCGTCGGGGGAAACCTCGGCGGCCTGTTTTCTTGATACCTCCACTCTCTGGATACGGCCACTTTCTGGCGATCTACCCCCCTTCTTCTCCTGCCAGCCTGCTCCTATCTGGGTCCGCTCCTTCAGGCTACGATCTTGCTGGTATCCATGGCTTGGAGGATAGATGAACAAGAGAGCCGACGATTCGCCTGAAGGAGTCTCCCGACGGCATTTTCTCAAGGGTGCAGGAGCGGCGGCAGCGGTGGTGACGGTGGCCAAGATCCCGTCGATTACCGAGGCGAGCCCAGAGGTCAACGACGACCCGGTGATCATCGGACCAGGGTCGATTCCGATTCGATTAAAGATCAACGGAGAGAGCCGTGAGGTCGAGGCGCCTCCGAGCACGACCCTGCTCGACTTGCTACGCGACCATCATGCAATGACCGGAACCAAGAGGGTCTGTGATCGGGGTTCTTGCGGGGCATGTACCGTGTTGCTGGATGGGCGCACCGTCGACAGTTGTAGCATGCTGGCCATCGATGCGGTGGGGCGTGAGATCACCACCGTCGAAGGAATCGGGACGGTGGAGAACTTGACCGACTTGCAGAAGGCATTTGTCGAAAAGGACGCCCTGCAGTGCGGTTTCTGTACCCCGGGAATGGTCGTCTCTTGCACCGCGCTGTTGAATCAAAACCCCACTCCTGACCGGGATCAGATCCGTCAGGGAATCTCCGGCAACATCTGTCGATGTGGGACCTATCAGAACATCATCGAGGCGGTCGAGCACGCTTCCCGGAAGGGAGGAAAGTGATGGCAGATGAGATCACCATCCAGGTTGGTTTCGGTGACCAGTTCCGCCCGCTGACGGTGCGACTGCAGGATGGGGATATCGCTCCCTGGCAACCGGATCAGCCGCTCGACGTGGTGGGCCAGCGCAAGCCCCGTCTCGATGCCGTGGCCAAGGTCACCGGTACGGCGAAGTTTTCCCAGGACCAGCGTCCAGACGGCCTGATTCATGGCCGGATCCTCCGGAGCCCCCACGGTAATGCCGAGATCCGTTCGGTCGATCTGACTGCCGCCAGGGCGATGCCGGGAGTTCGATCAGCCTTGACCGTGCCTGACACTTTCGAGGATTCCACTGCTCGCTTCGCCGGTGCCGAGGTGGCGGCCATCGCCGCCGACACGGAACAGCAGGCAGACGCGGCGATGCGAGCGATTGTCGTCGATTACCAGGTGAAGGAGCACTGCGTCACCATCGATGCCTCGATGGCCGAGGGAGCTCCCCAGGTGGGTCGAGGCGAGCAGAAGAATGTTCAGCGAGTGAGCCCTCGTACCCGTGGTCGTCGCCGTGGCCAGAATTCCAACCCGGACGCCGATCGCCAGGTGGTGGAACAGATGGCCAGAAGAGAAAAGGAAGTCGATGCCATCCTCGCCCGATCAGATTCGGTGGTCGAGGGCTCCTTTCGAACCCAGGTCCAGACGCACGCACCGCTGGAGACTCACGGGGCGGTCTGCAGCTGGGAAGATGGAAAGCTGGTGTGCTGGGCATCGACCCAGGCGACCTTTGGATTCCGTGGCGAGTTGACCAGCGACTGGGGCCAGGTCAAGGCGAGTGAGTGTCGAGTTCTTTCAGAGTACGTCGGGGGAGGATTTGGTTCCAAGTTCTCGGCGGGTCGAGAGGGAGTCATCGGAGCCTTGCTGGCCAAGGAAGCAGGAGTTCCCGTCAAGATGATGCTGGATCGTTCGGGTGAGCAGACCAGCGCAGGAAATCGTCCCGACTCGCTGCAGAAGATGCGCATGGGAGTGAACAAGGACGGCATCATCCAGGGGCTGCAGATTCGCAGCTGGGGAACCCCAGGCAGTGGCACTGGTGGAGCCGGAGCCCACAACGATGGGATCTACCAGTTGGGGGAGATCGACAAGGTCGAATACGGGGTGCGTACCAACTGTGGAGGGGCCAGGGCTCATCGTGCTCCGGGCTGGCCGCAGGGTTCGGTCGCCCTCGAGCAGATGATGGACATGGCGGCACATTCCATCGATGGGGTCGACCCCATCGAGTTTCGCAAGAGGAATGATGACCACCCGATCCGAGCCAAGGAATACGACATTGCTCGGGAGCGGATCGGCTGGGACCGACCGCGAGTTCGCGGTGGGTCGGCCACCATCTGTAGTGGAGTGGGGATCGCCAGCAATCTGTGGTTCTCCGCCGGCGGCGGTGGCGCCAGCGCTCTGGTTCGCATCGCCAAGGACGGGGCGGTGGAGATCAGAAATGGTGCCCAGGATATCGGCACCGGCACACGAACAGTGATGGCGATGGTGGCTGCCGAGGAACTGGGTATTCCACTGGAAATGGTCTCGACACGGATCGGTGATACCAATGATCCGCAGGGCCCGATGAGTGGTGGGTCCACCACCATCGGAACCTTGACCCCAGCTGCGAGACTCGCCGCTCATTACGCCAAGAAAGAGTTGTTGGCGGTGGTGGCGGATAGAAAGGGCTGGGATCCAGCAGATCTGGATATTCGCAAGGCGCGAGTGATTCGAAATGATGGCAGCGACGCGGGTCTCTCCTTCAAGGGGGCTTGTTCCTTGATGGATGATGACGCCATCGAGGTGTTGAAGGCGCGTCCAAGGCGAAACTACGCCGGGTTCTCCGATACCAATGCCGGGGTTCAGGCAGCAGAGGTCGAAGTCGACATGGAGACCGGTGTGGTACGGGTCAAGAAGGTGGTTGCCGTGGCAGATGCTGGCAAGTTGATCAACCCGATGACTGCAGAGAGTCAGGTGCGAGGTGGAGTCATCCAGGGGGTCTCTTTCGCCCTGCATGAACGGCGAATCATGGACCGCCACAAGGGACGGATGCTCAACGACGATCTGGAGAACTACAAGATCCTCGGATCCGTCGATTGTCCAGAAATCGACGTGGTGCTGGTAGATGTCTACAACGGAAAATCGAACACCCAAGTGATGGGTCTCGGGGAACCACCCATCGTGGCGACCGCTGCTGCGGTGGCCAATGCGGTCGCCGATGCGATCGGGGTGCGTGTGTTCGAGGTTCCCATCACACCTCGACGAGTGCTGGAAGCGATGGCGAGCAATGAGAAACCCGAGGCTCAACCGAAGAAGAAGGGGGCACGGCTATGAAACCATTCAAGGTCGCTCTACCCAGCAGTATCGAGCAAGCCAGTTCACTGCAGAAGAGTCCTGATACTCCTTTCATCGCAGGGGGCACCGACTTGTTGGCGCGGATCAAAGAGTATATCGCCACTCCGGAGATGGTGGTGGACCTGAAGCGGATCGGAGGTCTCAAAGAGATCACATCGACGGACCACGGGGTGCGGATTGGCGCGCTGGTCACGATGGATGACGTGGCCACGAACCTGCAGATCAAAGAGGGTTTTCCGGCGCTAGCCGAGACGATCGGCAACGCTGCAACGCCTCAGATCAGAAACATGGCGACCATCGGTGGCAACATCTGTCAGAAACCGCGTTGCTGGTATCTGCGCCATGAGGGTTACACCTGTGCCAAGAATGGCGGCAGTGGTTGCTGGGCGCGAGAGGGCGAGAACGAGTTTCATGCGATCTTCGGCAATCAGGTCTGCGCGATGACTCAGCCTTCCAACGTGGCCCCAGTGCTGGTGGCCTATGGAGGCTCGGTCGAGATCCAGTCAAGTGCTGGATCTCTCGAGAAGCGAGAGGTGCCAGCGGATGAGTTCTTCTTGACTCCCGAGCAGGACCCCACCAGAGAGGTGGCACTGAAGCCGGGAGAGATCGTTACTGCCGTGTTGTTGCCGGCGAAGAATCGCACCGAGAAATGGAGTTATACCGAAGCCCGTGAGAAACAGAGTTTCGACTGGGCACAAGCCAGTGTCACGGTGCTCTATCAGCGTGGCGGACGTCGTGGAGATCACCGTGTGGTCCTCGGCGCGGTATCTCCGGCACCATTGAGAAGGACAGATCTGGAGCAAATCATCGCTGCAGGAAATCTTGATGCCGACTGTATTCAGGCGTTGCAGAAGAAGATCGGAGAAGGAGCCAATCCCCTCTCGCAAAATGGCTACAAGGTTCCGATGCTTCGAGGGTTGATGGCCAAGGCGATTCGTAAGCTCAGCGGTGAGAAGAAGGAGGGTTAGCATGGCGATGCAGAAACCAGAATTGCTTCCCGAAGATGTGTGCCCATGTCTTCGTACCAAAACGATGGTGCTCAACACGGAATATCGTCGCAGTGCCTTCGAGGATTCCTTCACCGCAGATACTGCGTTTTTTCACTGTCTTCGGACAATGGCCTATCATGGTCCCGATGGAGATGATGTGTGTCCACAGGAGTGTCGACCGGGGCGAAAGTGCTACCCGAAAGCCGAGGATTTGACCTGAGCGAGGATGGGTGAGAATTGGTTCGAAAGCCGGCGGTTCGAGGCAATTGAAGCCTCGAACCGCCGGCTTTGCTGTCCGGTCTGCTTGTCACAAGTGCCATGGCCGATAGGATATTGCACTCGAGAGTTTGACTTCAGTTTGGCCGCTGGAAGGAGAAGATATGAGCAACATCATCGACAAGGTACTCGTGGTGGGTCTAGGTAAAGTGGGAAGCCTGGTCGGCACCCTCTTGAATAGGTCTGGATTCGAAGTACACGGCGGAGATGCTCGTCCAGTAGAAGGCCTTACATTTACCAGCGAGGTTCTCGATGTTTCCGATGCTGCGGCGTTGGGCAAGGCGCTGGAAGGATGCCAGGGTGTGGTCTCTTGCCTCCCCTACCGTTTCAATCTTCCGGTAGCCCAGGCGGCGTTTGATCGGGGTGTTCACTACTTCGATTTGACCGAAGACGTACCGACCACCAACGCGATCCTTGAAATGGCACCGGAGGCCAAGAGTGCACTGGCACCGCAATGCGGACTGGCTCCTGGTTTTATCGGCATCGTCGGCGCTGACCTGGCATCCAGGTTTGAAAGCGTTCGCTCCATCGAACTGCGAGTCGGAGCACTTCCAGAACATCCCAGTGGTGAACTGGGATACTCCTTCACCTGGTCTTCAGCGGGCGTGATCAATGAATACCTCAATGATTGTGAGGTCATCGCACGAGGAGAGCGGGCACTGGTGCCATCTCTGGAAGCGGTAGAGAAGGTCTTCATCGCTGGAATGGAGCTGGAGGCGTTCACCACATCCGGTGGGTTGGGGACGATGTGCGAAACCTGGCAAGGCAAGGTCGAGACACTCAACTACAAGACGATGAGATACCCCGGGCATTGCCATCAGATGCGCTTCTTCCTCAACGAGTTGGGGATGCATCGTGATCGTGAGGAGGCCGCACGGATCCTCACCGAGGCGTGTCCTGCGGTGAGAGAAGATGTGGTCTATGTCCACGCAGCGGTTGAGGGAAGTATCAACGGGAACCTGCAGCGCGAGGAGTTCACGGGGCAGTATCGCCCGATTGTCATCGATGGGGTCGAATGGCGGGCCATCAGCTGGACCACGGCCTGTTCAGTCGCCGCAGTGGTAGAGATGGTGAACAAGGGCCAGTTGCCAGACCAGGGCTTCATCAAGCAGGAAGAGATTCCACTGGCACCCTACCTCGCCACCGCAAATGGAAGCCTATATCAATCCTCTTGAGGGCCATTCGGCCGGGTCATGACGTAGCTCCATCCGATGGCCGTCAGGCTCACTGAGACCACCTTGGACGTCTGACTGAGATTCTCTGCCATGAAATATAATGGCAGAGATAACGCCAGCAGGATCAGGATGGTTGCGAGCGCCTTGGATTGCATCGAGATCGAACCGTACTTTTCCCAGTGACGAACCAACTTGCCAAATTTCTTGTGTTGAAGGATCCATCGATGGAAACGAGGTGAACCCTTGGAAAAGAAATATGCAGCCAAGATGATAAATGGCGTGGTCGGTAATATCGGGAGCGGAATGCCAACCACCCCCAGCGATAAGGCAAAGAATCCAAGAGCATTCCACAGGAGTCGAAGTTCGCCGACATCATCTTTCAAGAGTGGGAACCTCTGAGCCAGCGGAACAGTTCGAGTAACTTTGGCGGTTGTCCGGACCGAAGTACTCCAATACGAAAGATCTTGGCCGAGAGCCAGAAGACCACGACTATGGAGATCAGGAGCATGATTGCCGTGCCATAGATTTCCGAAGCGGGAGGGCTTGCCGCCATTCGGTTCATCATGACAAATGGTGTCCACGGAGGAATCCACGAGAGGGTCGTGGCGATGGCCCCATTGGGATCATTGGGAATGAAGGTCATCGTTCCCAGGGGAACCATCATCAACAGCATCAACGGGCTCATGAAATTCTGGGCTTCCTTGATGGTGTTACAGATGCTGCCGATTCCAGCAAACAGGAATGCATAGAAGAAATAGCCTGCGATGAAGTAGAAGACGAATCCGCCGAGCAATTCCGGGGTGATGACCGCAGCGATCAGGTCCGCGATCCAGGTGGCGGATGGTCCCGCCTTGTACATCAGAATTCCGATCAAGGAGCCGATCCATGCGCACTGCATCGTCACGCCAACTGCCGCCACGCCGAATACTTTTCCCAGCAACAACTCGGTGGTCGTGACCGAAGAGAGAAGCACCTCGATGAGGCGATTCGACTTCTCTTCAATGGTGTTGTTGAGCAGCATCTGAGCAATTGTGAATATGGCTACCCAGAGCATGTAGACGAAGCCGATGGGCGCGTACTGACGAATCTTGTCGCGGATGCCAACCTTCTCATCGCCTTCACTCTTGTTCGGATTGAATTTTATCGAGCGAACCCTCATCGAGGCTACCTCGGCTACAGCCTTCGATTCAATCCCTCGGCGATCGTATTCCCTCTTTCGAGCCTCTTCGCTGAGAGAGTTGAGGACGGCATCGATGAGATCGGTGTCGGCGAGATTGGATGACCAGAATCGAACTCGGGCCTCGGGTTCGAGGGTATCCTCGGGGATGATCAAGAGGCCGAACAACTCCACCTCTTCATCACCCGACTCCAGCATCATCTCCGACCTCAAGTATGGCCGCAGTGCCTCTTCGATCTGCTGGTCGCCATCGGTAAGAGAGACTCCTTCGGGAAGAGGGACCTCCTTGAAGCGCAGCGGTGGCTCGGTGAATTCTGCGGCGTCCTCTGGCAACTGGCTGAGGAGTAGTTTCTTGATATTGTTCCACTGGAGGTCGTTGAGCAGCATCTGTTCAGGGAGAAGGTCGCCGATTTTGACCAGTTGATCTGGTTTAAACGGCTGGATTTCCAGATCTGGATTGCCCAATTGATCGAGGCCTTGTTCCAGTTTGTCGAGCAACTGGTCCGGATCGATGTCCACTTCGTCCATCTTTTGTTTGCGCTGCTCTTTGGTCGCCTCCGCTATGTGTTGCTGAAATGCATCGAGTGTCTTTTGGCGATTGAGCAAGGTGATTCGTTGGCGGGCGATTTCTCCGAGGCCTTCGCTTCGATCGACGATGACCAGATGCCTGGTCGGGATGCCACGCTCCTCGAGAAACTTCGGCAGCTCGATCATCATCCAGATCAAGATGGGGAAGATGATGATGCCGATCCAGAAACCCTTGGTCTTGACGTTCTCCATGTATTCCCGGTGGGCAATGCGGAAGACCTGCATCATCGGAATGCCGCCTCTCTGGCCTCTTCGCCAACCAGATGCACGAACACTTCATGCAGGTTGGGGTCGACCACCTCGAAGATTTCCAGTGAGACGCCTTGCTCGAAGGCGCGTTTCAGTAGTTGTTGTGGGTCAGCGCCCTCACGCAATTGAAACTCCACCACCCCTTCTCGACCATCTGAAGAGGGGCTCGAATCCGTCACATCTTGCATCAGTTCAAGAGCAGCTGCGGCACCTTCTCCCTTGACCCGAACTCTTCTGGGGAGCAGCGATTTTGCCTCGTCGACAGTGCCGTCGAATGCGAGGCGCCCTGCAGCCATGATGACGACTCGTTCGCAGATTTTTTCCGCGTGGGACATGACATGGGTCGAGAAGAGGATGGTCTTGCCGCGAGAGCGGATGTCCTGGATCACTTCTTCCATGACACCCTGGTTGACCGGGTCGAGTCCGCTGAACGGTTCGTCGAGGATCACCAGGTCGGGATCGTGTGCGATGGATGCAAGAACCTGGACCTTTTGTCCCATTCCCTTGGAGAGGGCTTCACACTTGTGGTTTTGAAATGAACCGAGTCCGTACTTTTCGAGCAGCTCGCCGGCAATTCTTTTTGCTTCCCTGCCCGGAACCCCCTTGAGTGTGGCGAAGTAAGCAATCATCGCGGTGGCGGTCATCTTCTTGTAGAGACCCTTCTCCTCGGGTAGGTATCCGATTCGGCTGCGGACATCGAGGGCTCGGGGCGCGCCAAGTATCGAAATGGTCCCTGAACTAGGTCGGAGAATGTCGAGCATCATTCGGATGCTGGTGGTTTTTCCGGCGCCGTTGGGTCCGAGGAATCCACAGATGGTTCCCTCTGGAACCGTGAACGAAATGTCATCCACGGCTTTGAAGTCGCCATATGTTTTCGAGACATTGATGAGTTCGATGGGCGAAGTTTTCATGTCCATCTTTCTGAAGTTATTTGAGGACCAGATGGTATCTCACTGGATAGTCGGGTGATACCTAATCTGGTGCCTTCCCCCATCCTCCGCCTCCTGGAGTTTCTATTCGGATGGAGGCGCCTTTTTCGATCACGCCCTGCCACTTTCCTGGCAGTTCGTGAGAACCCTGATCATTCAACAAGGTGTTGTTTCCTTGCAGTCCATCTTCTCCTCCAGCGATTCCCGAAGGAGGATGCACTCTCCTCTCGGAAAGAATCGAAACCTGCATCGATTCGAGTAACTGATATTCTCGAATGACACCGTCTCCGCCACGATGAGTGCCGTCTCCACCAGATCCCTTGCGAAGTCTCAGCTGTGTGACCCTCACCGGCAGGGAATGTTCGAGTCGTTCGATGGGCGTGTTGAGCGTGTTGGTCATGTGTGCATGTCGACCACTGGCGCCGTGGCGGTCGGGACCGCCACCACAACCTCCACCGATGGTTTCATAGTAGGCGCCGGCCTCATCGCCGATCACCAGGTTGTTCATCGTTCCCTGCGATTGAGCGGGGATCAGTTGCGGCAGTGCCGGTGCCAGTGCTAGCAAGATGACATCCACCATGCGCTGGGAAGTTTCGACATTCCCCCCCGCCACCGGACTTCCTTCGGGCGGGTCGAGAAGACTCCCCTGTGGAATGACCACCTGTACCGAACGTAATGTGCCGCCACTGGAGGGGATCTCTTCTCCGGCCAGGGATCTGATCACGTATTGGATCGACGAGAGCACTACCGCTTCGTTGCAGTTCAGCGGCCCTGCGCAGGCATTTGCGGTGCCGGTAAAGTCGAAGATCGCCTGATCATCTTGGATCTTGATCTTGATCACGATGGGCAGTGGGGAGTCTTCGATTCCATCGCCATCCAGTTGGTCGGCTGCGCAATAAGTTCCGTCGGGGATCGAGGTCAGCAGTGCCCTGGTATGTCGATCGGCGGCATCCTGTAATCGATGAAATCCATCCTGGAGGACCTCGGTTCCGATTCTGTGGATGATGCGATGAAGCCCCTTGGATCCGACATCGAGTGCGGCCCGTTGAGCGAGCAAGTCGCCGATTCTCTCGGGTCGATTGCGCATCCGTTTCAGCAGTTGATCTTCGATATCGAGTTGTCGTTGTCCTCCCCGGACCCAGGTGGTCGGGGAGATCACCACACCTTCATCTTTCAGTGATCGTGTGATGCCCATCGATCCAGGAACCTTTCCGCCGACATCTGCATGGTGTGCCCGGGTGGCGAGATAGGCGATCGGTTGTTCATCGGAAGGATCGAGACGGAATGCCTGAACCGTGGTGATGTCTGGTAGATGGGTTCCGCCCAGCCGCGGGTCATTGAGTAGCACGATATCGCCTTCCGCCAGAGGGCACAGCCTGGCGGCTTCCTTGACCGCAATCGGCATGGCACCGAGGTGGACTGGAATATGAGCGGCTTGTGCGACCAGTTCTGCATCTCCATCAAAGATGGCGCAGGAGTGATCGAGCCTCTCCTTGATATTAGGAGAGACTCCAGATCGTTCGAGCGCGGTCCCCATCTCCTCGGCTACCGACTCTAGCAAGTTGCAGATCACCCGGAGTCCCACTGGATCGGGATCGATCACTGCGATTCGACTTTCTTTTCCTTGTTAGAACTCTTCTCGGGCGGTTTCTTCGGCTGCAACTCACTCGCTAGAAACTGCCGCACCCGAATCCAGGATTCCATCGCGGCTTCGGCGACATAACGACTACCGCTGGGGTTGGCGAAGGCGTGCCCTGCTTCGAAGGTGTGGATCTGATGGCGGATCTTTGATTTCTCGAGCGCTGATCTGAAGGAATCGACTTGCTGCTGGGGAATGCTGGGATCGTTCTTGCCGAAGATTCCCAATACCGCGCCCCCCACACCTGAGAGCTTTTCCAGATCGGATGTGGTCTTGCCATAATAGACGACACAGGCATCGATCCCTGGGTGGTGCATCGCTGCATTGAGAGCCCAAGTTCCACCAAAACTCCAACCGATGCTTCCTACACGCTCCGCATCGATTCTCTCATCGCGGTGGACAAATCGAAGAGCATCGGCAATTGTTTTGGCAGCCACGTTTTGCTGGACGCCACGCATCAGGGTCATCGCTTCTCTCGCATTTTTGGCAATCTTGCCACCGTAGAGATCGATGGCGAGAGCGGCATGACCTTCCCGGGCCAGGCGATCGGCCCAGTGTTTGATATTCGGATTCAACCCCCAGTACTCGTGGAACAGGATCACCGCACTGCGAGTTGTCTGGCGCGTCTTGGGTAGCGATAGATAGCCACGAGTGGAGCCGACCTGGACTTCTGTACCAGACACCTCCGAGGCCTGATCCCCTTCTAACTGGTGGAGTTTACTAAAGGCTTTCTCTTCCAGAAGGGCATCATCTGCGGGATTCGCAACGATGCCGGAGGAACAGAGAAGAAGACAACAGATCGATTGAAGCCAGCGGTCCATTTCACGCTCCATCTTCTATCAATGATGGGTTTTATTGACGCTTGGGCATCCAGTAGCCATGCTAGATTCTGCTACAGGCGAGCCTATCGGATCTACAAGGTATCCGGCAACTCGTAGTACCGACAACCATGTCGACCCGGAGGCCAACAGTGTTTTACACTCTTATCTGGACCCTTTCGATAGCCACTTTTTGTGTCCCAGCCCCGATCGACACCCCTGACACCTGGCGCCCCTTCGATCACCCCTCCGTTTCTACTCGGTCCTTCGCGGCTTTCTCCAGGCCCGGAAGAGCGCTGACAGTGGCTTCCGACATTCCTCAGCGGGTTCATCTGGTGTTGTTCGATGAAGGGGACACGGTACTGGGCCAGCATGGAACGATGGTGTCGACCATTCTGCTCGATTCTACGGTCGAGAAGGAAATGCTTCGGGGGGCACAGATCGCCCTCGAAATCTCCAGGAATGAAGAGCTCAGGGCGGAGTTGGTCACGCGCAAGATGGAGACCGCGGCCCGGATCCTCAGCAGGGATCTGCAGCGGATCCGAGAACTACACACCCGCGGCGATGCCTCCGAGAGCGCTCTCGATCAGGCGATCCTCGCCGAAGAAGAAGCTCGGGTTTCGTTAGAGATCGCGCAAGTTACTCGCACAGCCGCTGCTGCCGCATCGCTGGCGGCTGCTTCTGAGGTCGCTGTGATCGAGGCCAGAATTGAAAAACTCTCCCTGAAAGCACCGGCCGGGTGGCGAGTCGAGCAGCGCAATACTGAGCCGGGAGCGGGTGTTGTGCCGGGCGAGCCACTGATGGTGTTCGTCGATCTCTCCTACTTCGAGATCGATGTCCAGATGGTGGAAGAGGAGATCCAGGTTCTTTCTACCGGTCCGCTGAAGATCCAAAGGGTATCGAGTGGCGCGCCCATCGCTGGAACGGTGAAGTTCGTGGCGGCGATTCCCGATCTACTCACCCGGCGCCGAAGGGTCGTGATCCGGATTCCTGCCGAGGAGATAGACCTCGAGCCGCTGGAAACTGGCGGTGGAATCGAGTTGAGGGTGTCCCTCGATGTTCCGAACCAGTCGGGGGGTGTTCGCGTACCGCATCGCTTTCTTGGTCGCAGACTTGAGCAATGGGTCTTGAAAACCGAGAATGGAAAGTTGCACGTCGTGACACCTGTTCGATCCGATGAAGATGGCTGGATCGTCTTGCCAGGAGATTTGCCGGCAGCAGCGGTGATCGTCGCGCCATAGGAGGCCGTCAGCTTGCGTAAACTTCTTGCCCATATCCTCGAGTTTTCGATCCCGATCAATGTCGTGTTCTTTGGCATGATCATGTATGCCGTTCTGGTGGCAATCCCAAGCCTGCCGGTCGAGGTATTCCCGAACAATTCTTTTCGCCAGGTTCAGGTGACCCTGAGGTATCCGGGAGCTTCTGCCGAAGAAGTGGAGAGATTGGTCACGCGCCCTATCGAGGATTCGATACGGGGTCTCGATGAAACTGAATATGTCGCCAGTACTTCGGTTCCCGGGCGAAGCGAAGTGATCGTGAAGATCGATGATGATGGTGACATGGAGGCGGGGTACGACCAGTTCCGCTTCCGCGTGATGTCGGCACTCAATGGACTTCCTCAGGTCAACGGGAAGACATTGCAGCCCATCTTCATGGAACTGGATGTCGATTCATGGGTGCCGGTGATCCAGGTGATGCTGGTCAATCAGAAGGACGGTGATCTCGACAAGCGCGCTCTGACCATCCTGGCCAAGGAACTCAGGGATCAACTGGAACGAATTCCTGGGGTCAAACGAGTCGATTTCGCGGGCGAGGAGTTTGATCAGTTCGAGGTTCCTCTCGATCCCCGCAAACTAGATCGTTACGGAGTCACATTTTCCGAGGTCCTACAAGCACTGACGGCCAGTGGTGGCTCACAACCCGCCGGTCAGATTGACACCCCCCTCGGCGAGAGAACGATCCGCATCGATACACGTCCCAGGGACCCTGCAGATGTTCTCGATGTGGTGGTCAGAAGCGACGGGCAGGGCTCCTTTGTCACGGTGGCAGATCTGGTCGATCCGCTCTCCACAGGTGTTCAGCCGATTCCGGAGGCGGTGGGCAACAGTCTCGATGGAAGAGAGGCTATTGGTTGTCGGGTTCTCAAGGACAGTCTCTCGAATGCCAAGACGGTTCGGAACGAAGTGATCGAGGTGATGGAGACCTTCAAGGTCTCTCATGCTTCGGAACCGTTCGAGATGCATGCGATCCTCGACTCGACTCGCAAGATCAACGACTCGATGTCAGTGCTTCACGATAGTTTGTTTCTGGCGATGGGCCTGGTGATCGCGAGCCTGTATTTCTTTCTCAGCAAGAAGGGGATTTCCTCCTCCGCTGTGGCTTTACTGTTAACCGTAATCTCGACGGTCGTGGTCGCTTCTAGCCAAGATCTGTCGATGGAACTTGTGGCGCTCGGTTCGCTCGCCTTGTTTGTCTTCTTCACTTGCCGATCGGCTGTATTGACCGTCAGCGGAATCATGTTCGCCTTGCTCGGTACACTGATTGTCTTTTATGCCATGGACAGAAGCATCAATGAGGTGAGTTTGATCGGGTTCGTATTGACGGTGGGAATCATCGTCGACGATGCGATCATCGTTCTGGAAAACATCCGGAGGCATCGAGAGAAGGGTAAGAGTCCCCGTGATGCCATCATCGATGGCACACGGGAAGTCATCGTCCCTGTCACCACCGCAACCCTGACCACGGTCGCGGCATTCCTACCGATGCTATTGATGACCGGAACTGTCGGTGATTTCTTTTCGATTCTACCCATCAGTGTCGCCACCGCTTTGGCGGTTAGCTTGGTCGAATGTCTGGTGATCCTGCCTTCACATGTCAACGATCTGGATCGTCTGTTTGGTCCGGAGCCGGTGGATGTGGTGGATGCATCGGATGGCATCGACAATTACCTGAACCGTCCTGGAATCTCTGGAAAGTTGTCTCGTGCATACGACAAGTTCTTTCTCTGGAGTCTGAAACATGGGTTCGGCGTCCTCATGATCGCCTTTCTGTTGTTTGTGGGATCGATAGGAGTTCTCACTCAGAGCGTGATCGGACCTGGTCTCGGTATGCGCCCGATGCTCAAACTGGTGTTCTTCCCGGAGGACTCATCGATCCTGAACATCGGCGTCAACACTCCACCAGGTACCGGGCTCAAGGAGACGGACCGGATCGTGCGCGAGATCTCGATGGAACTGCGGGCGACCGGTTATGTCGAGGCGGCGGTGGGTCTGTCGGGAATGAAACTGGACACCACCTACAGACCGCAGTTCAGTCATCAGGTGGGTTTGATCCTGGCTGAATTTCCACCTCGGGCAACACGAACTTTCGAGGACTCCAATGTTGCCATCGAGGCTCTGAGAGACCAGATGGTCGACAAGTGGCTCGAGAGTGGCGTTCAGTTGGAGATCTCTGCTCAGAAGGATGGCCCTCCCCTCGGTGCGCCGGTGACGGTGCGGATCCAGGGGGGTGACCTTGAAGCAGTGGATGAGATTGCTCGTCGTGCATACCGACTTCTGGTGGAAGAATCTCGCGTCGGTGGACGTCTTGAGGGAGTTGTGGATTTGACCAGCGATCTGGATCAAGAGACGACCGCGTTGAATTTTAATCCCGATGATAGAGCCATGGCGATCCATCGGGTTGATCCTGCGCAGGTGCGACTGTTCGTGGCGGGTGCCTTTGATGGCATCTATGCAGGAGATTATCTGCGCTCCGATGATGAGATTCCGATCCGGGTTAGATTCATGAAAGATGCGGTGTCCGATCCGACCATGCTTCTCAACTTGCCATTGACCCGCGGACAAGATGGCGGAGTACTTCGGTTTGGCCAGGTCGGTTCGGTGAGTGGCGAAAGTGAGCCGGGAATCCTGCGCCGTCGCCATTACCAGAGGTCTGTAAACATCAACGGCAACCTGACCCCGGATGCTGTCGTCAACTCTGATTCGGTGGCCTATGTCATCGATCAGGAACTGGGTGACGAGGTTCGATTGAGATCGGGTGTTTCATTCAGTTATGAAGGAGAAGCACAGGGAACCCAGCGTTCCTTTGAGAGTCTTCTGGTCGCCTTGTGGATCGCCATTTTCATCATCTACTGGATCATGGCGACGCAGTTTCGTTCCTGGAGCCATCCTTTTGTGGTTCTCAGTAACGTCGCCTTTGCCTTCACCGGAGTGGTCATCGTCATGTCGGTGCTGGCACTCTTCTCCGATCTACTTCCGGATGGAATGATCAGAGCGGAAAGATCTTACATCACGATTCTGGGTGGGATCGCAATGGTCGGGCTGACAGGGATCGTCGTCAACGATGCGATCGTTCTCGTTGATTTCATCCAGCGCAGGAGATCCGAGGGTGAGAGTCTTGATGATGCGTTGAGGCTTGCAGGTCATGAACGGTTGAGGCCAATTTTGATGACCACCGTGTCGACGATTGCGGGGTTGCTCCCGATGGCCATCGGGATTCCCCACTTCGATGTGAGGTGGAGCCCATTTGCCACCGTGTTTGTTTCAGGGTTGATGGTGGCCACCATGATGACCTTATTGGTGGTCCCTGTTCTTTATCGATACTCGGTCCGTATCGAGAAGATGCTGACCCCGAGGGATCGATCGGTAGCCTCTCACTCCTGAGTTATCGGCGTCAGGATCAGTTGGCGGATGTTGATCAAGGCTTCAGGGCCGACCTCGAGTGCCTTCAGAGTCAGTTGATCACGATTACTGGTAGCGGTGATCTCTCCGAATTTCTGCCATTCAAATTGATTCCAGCCTCCGGTTTCCTGATCGATGCTGTGGCTCGATCGGTTGGCTCCCAGCTGAATCGAAAGATGGCCACCGGTCGAAGTTGATTTGACGGCACAGAGCGCATCGACCATGTACTTCTGGCCAGGCACGGTCACCACCGTCCAGCTGGCCGTGGACGAGGTGTCGACCCAGTAACCGAGATTGGGTTCATCTTCCAGTCCGGGGCTTTGAAGGGTTTCCAGGCGTAGTTTTCCTCCGTCGATTTCCGCATTCGATGCGTGAAGCTTGAGAACTCCCTTGCTGTTGGGGCGAAACGCATTGTCCACCACGGGAGGCCCTTCCAGTTTCAATCGGATGACCGATACGTTTTCATCCGGATGGAGGCCCGCAAGGGAGATCACCGGAAATCCTCCGTTCGATGTCTGGATTGGGAGTTGACGCCCCTCGACACGGTCTCCCAGTAACACTGCGTTCTCGATCCCGGTGACCAGACCGGAGACGGTCAACTGATCATCTTCGGGCCACTGATAGATGTGCAGGTACAGATGGTTGCCCTTGGTCGTCGTGCGACCCCATGAGAGCTTCTGCAATGCTCCCTTGGTGGTTCCGTAGATCGACTCTCCATTCACATCTAGCCAGCGACCGATGGCCAGAAGCCGATCGACCATGATCAGTGGAATGGTGCCATCATCGTCGGGGCCAATGTCGAGAAGCAGGCAACCGCCCCGGGAAACCAGATCGATCAGTTTCTGAATGCACTCGGTACGAGATGAGTAGATCTCATAGTTTTCTGCGCGGTTGAAGGCGAAGGAGTGACCGATGCCGCGGCACTCTTCAAAGGGTCGCTCTTTTCTCATTCCTTTTCCCGATGAGTTTCCAAGCTTGTCGTACTCGGTAGTGGTGTAGTCCCCCACCTGTCCTCGCAGTCCCTTGCCCCAGCGATCATTGACGACGATGTCGGCGGGATTCTTCGAGTTCTCGTAGATCCACTCCAGAATTTCGGTCGAGCGCCACTCGGTATCTGGATAATCCCATTCGCCATCGGGCCAGAACACATCGGGTTGGTATCGGGTGATGATGTCCTTGATCTGCGGAATCATCACCTTGTCCACATACTCGGGACGGTCGTTGGAGTAGAGCGGGCTGTTCCATTCCATGAAGGAGTAATAGAGTCCCGGTCGGACACCTTCTTTTCGGCATTCTGCGAACAGATCTCCAAGCAAGTCTCTCTTCGGTCCCGTCTCGACGCTGTTCCAGGGATAACCTCGAACCTCACTGGCGACATCACTGGGCCAGAGGCAGTAGCCGTCATGGTGCTTGCTGGTGATGACCATGTATTTCGCTCCGGCCTTGCGGAAGATGCTGGCCCACTCTGCTGGATCAAAGAGTTCCGCCTTGAACTGAGAAGCGAAGTCCTGGTACTTGAAATCTTCGCCATAGACCCGGTGGTGGAAGTCTCTGACCTTGCCGCCGTGGCTATTGGTGTCGTACCAGTGTTGGTACCACTCGGAGTAGGTGCTGGTGTCACAGAAGGCGGGCACCGAGTAGACACCCCAGTGAATGAAGATGCCGAACTTGGCATCGTTGAACCAATCAGGAGTCTTGTGCGTGTCGAGCGACTCCCAGGTCGGCTCGTATTCATCCCCAGTTGCAGGGATGGGTACAGCAGCGGGCTCCGGTGGAGTTGCGGGGACATGGGTCAGGGTGAGCATCAATAACAGTGTGGATAGCATGAGGACCTCCTATCGCCATCGGAGTCGCCAGCAGGGTTCGGGTCAACCCTTCGTTTTGTTGGGTCCGCGGCGGTATTAGCCGTTGAGATACAGATGAACCGCAGAAGCCTTGATCAGGATGGTCACCATACGGCCCTCTTCCAGGCCCAGTTCACGGCAGCTTTCCACGGTGCATTCGGCCAGTATTCGTTCCTTGGCGTCGATCTCCACCAGGCAAGATCGACCCCAGGGATGAACTTTTGTGACCTTCCCTTCGATGCGATTTCGGATGCTGATATCGCCAAGGCTTCCGGTCGAAAGAGCAATTTCTGACGGAGCGATTCGAACCGTTGCGCTGCGGCACTGTGGATCCAGTTTTGCTGTCGAGACCAGTTCCATTTCGCCACAGCGAAGCAGAACCTCGCCCTGTTGGTTGGTCTCAACCGTTGCAGTGAGCATGTTCATCGCTTCGATTTCACCGGAGGAGTTCTGTAGAAGTAAATCCTGATAGGAACTGGGGCCGGTCAATCGGTTTCCAGTCAGGTGGAGAAGAGTATCGGAAACCGAGATCAGTTCCCCGACATCATGACTGACATGAAGGATGGGGATTTTGAAATAATCTCGAACCCTGATCAGAAACGGCAAGATTCGTTTCTTGAGTCGGGTGTCGAGCGCACTGAGGGGTTCATCGAGGAGCAACCAGCGAGGCTTCATGGCGAGTGCTCTCGCCAGTGCCACCCGTTGCATCTCCCCTCCTGACAGCGTGTCCGGCATTCGACTCAGCAGTGGAGAAAGCTCGAGCAACTGGATGACCTCATCGGCGAGGTTTGTCGCCTCTGATCCAGCCGCTGTGCCGACCATGATGTTTCGCTTCACCGACCAGTGCGGAAAGAGCCTTCCGTCCTGGAAGACAAGCGCGATTCTCCGCTTCTCTGGTGGCACATCGATTCCCGTTTTCGAATCGAACAGCACCTCATCTGCGATCTGAATCCGTCCTCGAGATGGAGAGATCAGGCCGGCGATGGCGTGCAGGAGGGTCGTTTTTCCTGAACCAGAAGGTCCCAGCAATCCGGTTGAAGGTGCATCTAGAGTCGCCGCAGCGATGATGGAGCGATCCCCACGATGAAGTTCCAGGTCGAAGGACAGGGTCGAGTTCATCGAAGCCCTCCTTTGCGACTGCGAACTTTCCTCGCGAGCCATTCGCTGGTAGCCATTGCAGCCAGGGAGATCAACGCCGAGAAGATGACCAGCCGCATCGCCAGCTGATCGCCACCTGGCGCCTGTAGCTGTTCATGAATCATCAGTGGCAGCGTTCTGGTGGATCCCGGGATCGCTCCGGCGAAGGTGATGGTCGCCCCGAACTCTCCCATGCTGCGGGCCATGCACAGGATCAGGCCCTGGCCAATCGCCGGAGCCGCCAGTGGCAGTGAGATCTTGAAGAACGCTTCCAGGCGTTTCATCCCGAGGGTTCTGGCCGCTTCTTCAAGACGTGAATCGACCGACTCGAATCCGATGCGAGAGGCCCGAATCAACAGCGGTAGCCCGACGACTCCACCGGCGACTGCGGCGGCCAGACCGGTGAAGGCGATATCGATTCCGAAGGGGCTACGACCTCCCAGTAACATCAACAGTGCCCAACCGACCACTACTGGAGGAAGTACCAGCGGGAGCATCACCAGGGCATCGACCAGTGCACGGCCTCGCCATCGAGGAATCGCCAGGATCCAACCGAGGAAGACCCCAGGGATGGCGACGATGGCTGTCGAGAGAAGAGCCACCCGGATCGAGATGGCCAGCGCTTCCATTTCAGCGGCAGAGAGACTCATCGATTGGACTCCTGAAAAGGAGGTGGGGTGAATCCTGCAGCGAGCCATGCTGGCGAGTCACAGATCGCTTCGAGAAGTTGCTGAGATCCAGCACGACGACTGAGTCGCGCAGCGGGGTAGGCGATTGCCCCGGTCAACTGCTGTGGTAGTTCAGCCAGGACCTGGCACTGAGTGCTGGTATCGCTGGCCCAGATCAACCCGAGGTCGACCGAACCGGAATTGACATGGGATACCGCTGCCCTGGCATTGGCTGCCCGCACCGCCCGTGGGCTCACATCATCCCACCAACCGAGCCGTTGCAGGGCTTGCTTGCCATGCATACCGACCGGAACCGAAGATGGAATGCCGATCACCCATCGTCCAGCGGGAGGATCTCCATCGAGTGAAATGAGTTCTCGTGGAGTCGTCCGGGAACGAGTGGCGATGATCAGTCGATTGCCAAAAGGAACTCGACGAGTTTCAGCGGCGAGAGGAAGTAGTGCTTCGAGGCGATCCATCCATTGGGAGCTGGCCAACAGGGCGACATCCGCTTGCAGGCCATTTTCCACCTGTCGCACCAGAGAACCGCTGGATGCGGCGATCACCTCGACGGTGATTCCGGTACTTTGCTCGAACTCGTTGGCGATCTGGCGAGCGGAACTGGCGGTGCTGGAGGCGACTAGCCAGCGCAGAGCCGCCGGATCTTCGGCATCGCATCCGGGAACTCCCATCAGAAAAATGATCAGCCACGCCCACCGCATCATCGATCCTCCCGAGCTTCAACCAGAAGCAAGGTGCATGGTATCCTCAGTCGGTCCAGAGATCTTGATTGGATCGCTAGCAGCCAATCCTCGCCGGTCGCATCTGGCCGGGGGAAGCGGGTAAAGATCTTCCTCGAACGGAATAAACCAAAGGTCGCCACCGACTTCGAGCTTCTACCCAGTGAGTGGAGGGCCGCTTCGGTCGCTTGGAGGTGGCTATCCATCACGAAAAGGGTCGATTTTTCGGCGGGAAGATGGCGGCTCATCGATTCTCTATCGGTCTCGAGGATGGGGATCGCCTGCTGTTGTCGCAGGGCCAGGGTGGGCAGCAGGTCGACTTTCACCGTGGCAAATCGGGTGCCCTCACAGATGGTCGGAATCGTCGGTATCGCTCCGATGCCGATGGAAGGCAAGCCGATTCCCATCACGATGGCCAGTTGCGCTGAAGAGCAGAGAGCGCAGGAGAGAATTCGACCGTGCCCGGCACTCCACCACATCAGCAGCCAGAAAAAGGCGATCAGTACAGCGGCCAGCAGAGAAGTGTCAAACCACCCGACGAAGGCTGCGATCAACAAGCAGGGGATGCCCGCGAGGATCGTAGCAGTGCGAAGATGACGGATTCTCCGCGGCGGCTCGAGATCCTGTAGATAGGTGGCAGTGAGGATCGTCATCACTGGTAACAGCGGGATCAGGTAGCGCTCAAATGTTTTCATGGTCAGAAACGGAAGCGCCGAGAGAATCACCCACAACACCATCCAGCGCTCGTGATTTTCCAGCCCAGCGGCCTTTTTACGGCTGAAGGTGATCAGTGCAAAGATCGATGAGATCGACCAGGGTAGGACCAGGCCGAGCATCCCCCCCAGAAGAGATGGCAGCGCCTCGGGATGGAACCAGGTGAGCTCTCGATGGGCGATTTGTTCGGTCCAGCGCCCCTTGAGAAGCTCTGGGTACTGCTGATAAACCAGGTACCACCACGGCAGAGCCACCAGCAACAGAGCCACTAGCATGTACAACAGATGGTGGAGCTTTGCATGGGGAGATCTTTTGGGCCCCAGCAGAAACAAACTGATCATGGCCGTGACACCGAAGAGTATGGCGGTCGGTTTGATCAGCGTCGACAACGCCATCAAGACTCCAGCAGCGATGGCACGGATGGCGCCACCGTCAGTGCGCCACTTCAGCCCTCGTTCAATCGACAGCCATAACAAGAATGCCATCGGAACATCGAGCATTGCACGACGCGACTCGGTGGCGATGCCGACGGTTCCGATCAACATCACGAAGATGAAAGCGGCAGAGGTTCCCGTGGATCTCTTGCCGATGGAAGCTGCGACCAGGGCCAATCCGATGGCGCTGATGATTCCCCAGATCCGCAGCGAGATGGGGCTCGATCCCAACCACCGGACCGAGGTGGCGAGCCACCAGTAGTAGAGTGGTGGTTTGCGAAGTCTGGGTTCCTGATCGAGGGTCGGGGTGGTCCAGTCGTCACTGGCGGCGGTTTCGAGGGCGGTACGAAAGGTGACACGGTACTCGTCACTGCCGGTGAGGCTTGTATCGAGCCACACTGCAGGTATCAGTATCGCCATCCCCAGCAAGAAGAGGCGGATCGCTCCCGGTTCCTCGCGAAACATGATCCTCATTTCGAAGTAGAGGATAGCCTGAGCCCCCCCATCCGGTACATCCTGTCTGCACTAGAACCACCGAATTTAACCGAGGAGGGTCGTCGATGAATTACTGGACCTTGTTACTCATCACGCTATTGCTGGCTCCTGAAACCGGGCAGGACCCGGCATCCGGGAAGTTCACTGCTGGCCCGATGGTCGGAGTCGTGCAGCGAGAAGGTGTAAGAGTTTGGTGCCGAGCGGCGGGAGCGGGGCAGACCATCGATGCGATCCTTGTCGATGCTGCTGGCGCAGAGGTGGCACGCGCCTCCGCGGTCTCGAGCGAGAGTCGTGATCTGACCATCGATTTACTGCTGAAGGCCAGGCTGGAGGCGGGGCATCGATATCACTACCGCTTACTGATCGATGGGAAGGTGGCTGCAGATGACGCCGATCAGGTGGTAGTTGGGCCTCCAGATGATGACGGCAAGGCTCGCCTGGTGTTTGGTTCCTGTGCCAGTCCGAAGAAATATCGAGAGGGTCAGATCTGGAACACCATCCGTTCACAAGAAGCGGATGCATTGGTGTTGATCGGTGATACTCCCTACATCGACAGCACCGATCTGTCGCGCCAGCGAACTGCGTATCGTTCCTTCTGGCAAGATCCTGGAGTGGCGGCACTGATTCGAAGAACCCCGGTGCTGGCCACCTGGGACGATCATGATTACGGAAAAAACGACCATGTCGGATTGCTTCCGGGCCGTAACAACTCGAGGCAGGCCTTCTCCGAATATCACGCACTCGGTTCCATCGGAGACGGTCAATCGGAGGGGATCTATTCGAGTTACAGTTTCGGACCGGTCGATCTCTTCATCCTCGATACCCGATGGTTCGGCAGGACAGAACCCTCCCAGTTCGATGCCGATCAACCAACCCTACTGGGAAAGAAGCAGTGGAAGTGGTTGCAGCAGGGACTGCAATCGTCGCAGGCCCCCTTCAAGATCATCACCTGTGGAATGATCTTCAACGGAGCCACTCGCCCGGGGAAGATCGATCACTGGGGCTTCTATCCTCATGAGCGCCAGGGATTGATCGATTTCATCGGCGACAACTCGATTTCAGGTGTGTTGATCGTGACCGGCGACATTCACCGCTGTCGGCACCTCTCCTATCCAGCATCCGAGGGTGCTGGCTATCCTCTCGATGAGTGGATCACCTCACCACTGGCCAATTCGGTGATCCAGAGTGCCAATGCACCGCACCCTTCGCTGGTGTTTGACGGTGGAGAGACCAGTGTTTTCCTTCATGTCGAGGCGGATGCGAGTGGGCCAGATCCATCGCTACAGGTGCAGTTGGTCCGAGGAGATAAGGAAGTGATTCACCGCAAGAAGTACCAGCTCTCCGACATGGTGGCGAAGAAGAAGGCCAGTACCGGTCAGTAGATCTGTAGCGTCCATCGAGAACAGGTCATCGACAGGATGAAGATGAAATTCTTGCTGGTTACCGTCGCGATGTTGTTGGCCTGTTGTGGTTGTGCGCCGTTGGGGCACAGCGATGTATCGGTGGTCCAACTCCATCATGAATTGACCATGTCTGTCGAGGGACGTGTAATCTGCGCACCAAGAGCACTGGTCCTGCAAGGCCAGCCAGCGACCATCACCATCGCTGGTACAGAAGATGGTTCGAGCCCGAATCTCGACATCGAAGTCACCATCGGCGCCGATGGAATGATCACGGTGGAGGTGACCACGGCGAGCGGGAGTGGCAGTCATACCTTCAGTGCGGGTACCACTTCAAAGATGGTTATCGACGATCAGTGGGAGATCGAACTGATCAGCAAAGTGAAGAAGATCCACGGAAGGATCACCGAGGAGGAGAGAACTCGGTACTGACCACCGACTGCTGGCCCTGTATCCAGTGATGATAACTACCCGCCTGGAGTCGTCGATTTTCCACCTTGCCGTCGGGCCATAGCACCGAGACATCCCCTTCAGTGCAGCCTTCAGGAAGGGCGAAGAGTAGACGTGGATCGTGACTGGCGAGATAGGAACTCTGTACTCGATGTTCTCTCATCCACTGCCGCCCCCCTGCGCTGACAGTGATCCGCGCACCGATGGCATCTCGGTTCGACCGGTCGGAAGATCCTTCGAGGCGTAAGCCCAAGACAGCGGCGGACCCCGCTGCGGTGGATCGAAGAAGTTGCGGAGTCGAGTTCCATCGAGTGATGATCAGATCGTCATCTCCGTCATTGTCGAGGTCTCCCCTGAGCAAAGATCTACCGACGGTGGGATCTACTGGTGCAGAGTAGGGTGTCAATTTGAAGCTGTTACCGTCTCCAAGAAACAATTGATCCGGTTGGGCAAAGTGGGAGGCGCCTTGGCGAATCTCACCGATGCTTTCGATGATGTGACCATTGGTCACGAAGATGTCGAGGTGGCCATCGAGGTTGGCATCGATGACCTGAATACCGAAACCCACATGAGGGAGCGAAGCGGGGCCTAACCCGTTGGCAAAGCTGGTTTCCATGAACATTCCATTTCCGTCATTTCGGTAACAGGAATTGGACTGGGCTTCCAGGTTGGTCACGAGAATCTCTTCATCTCCATCGCCGTCGAGATCGGCAGCGTCGACTCCCATTCCCGCTTCCGCCTTGGCACCTTCTCCGTAAGCACAACCAGCGAGCAGCGCCTCTTCGAGAAAGAAGATCCGCCCCTGTTCTTTCCATTGATTGATCAGCAAGAAGTTGGGTTCTCCATCATTGGCCACGTACAGGTCAGGGTCGCCGTCTGGTTCGATATCGATGCTGATGATTCCCAACGCTTTGGCCGGGTGGTCCTTCAACCCACTGCTCGTACTGACATCCGAGAAGTTCCCGGTTCCGTCATTGAGTAGCAGGAGACAGGGAGCCGGAGCAAAGTTGGAAGGCGCGCAATAGACCTCCTGGTCTCCACGAGTACATGGAACAAAGGTGCTCGCATCGAAATCCAGGTAGGAACCGATGAACAGATCGAGGTCGCCATCGCCTTCGATGTCGACCAATACTGCTGCACTGGAGAAGGAGTCGCTGGTGATACCCCTGCTCAGAGATTGCTCATCGAATCGTCCCTTGCCATCATTGATGTAGAGTTGATCGGGCCCGTCGTTGGCGACGAATAGATCCGGATCTCCATCGTTATCGATGTCGCCGATGGCCAGCCCCATTCCAGCTTCCGATCCGACAATTCCACAATCGGGTCCTGCCGCGACAAACGCTCCATCGACCTGAAGAAACAACTGATCTCTCGGCGCTTCCTCTTTCGGCTCCAGTTTCGCCGGCGAGCCGTTGATCAAGAACAGGTCGAGGTCTCCATCGCCATCGGCATCGAGCAAGCCTGCACCCGATCCGACGATTTCACCGATGTATCGTGATCCGCGGGCTCCCGAATCGTGGTGGAAGGGAATTGAGTTCTGTTCGACCTGGAACAGTTCAGAAGCGACTTGCCGCTGCTCGGCCGAAGGCTCAAATGTGCAGCCACAGATGAAGAGTAGAGGGATCAGGCTCAGCGGTCTCATCGTGGTTCCTGCTGTTCGAGGAGTTCTTGCAGTATCGAGTTACTCGGGTGATTTGGTGAGGCGGCGAGACGCCTGCTGAGTTGTTGCTTCGCCTGATCGAATCGTCCCAGATCGACCAAGGCACGGATGATCTGCGCCTGTCTTTCAAGGCCTTCCGCTTGAGCCAGATCGGGTGCCGGCTTCGCCTCGACGAGCGAGATCTGCTGGCGGATCTTACGGTAACGCTCCAGCACCCCTCGTGCCTCTTGCTCTTCACCTGATCGGCGCAGTGATCCCGCCAGGGATTGCAATGAAGCGAGATCATCTGGCTGCCTCTCGATGGCACGCTTCAACTCGACAATCGCTTCGGCATGATTCCCCTGGTGTGCGTGGATCTGGCCGAGGACGCGAGCTGTGATCGCGCGCGAGATGCGAGATTGGCCGATCTGACCGCGGGCTTTTTCGGCGTAGAATCGTGCTCTCGAGTGGTCACCGAGGCGATACAGGTTGGCACACATCTCGACATTCAGGGTCAGGTTTTCGGGAGCGATCAGCGCCGCTTGTTCGAGCACCGTTTGTGCGAGCTGTGGCTGATTCGTATTCAGATGAACCGTGAACAGCACCAGTGAGAGTTGAACCGTGCCGGGTGATCGAGGCGGTAGGCCAGCGATTGTGGTTTCCAACAGTTGTCGCGCGGCAGCAGGACGATCCAACTTTTTCAAGGCGAGTGCTAGCAAGTGCACCACATCCAGATCGCCAGGACGGATGTTGTGAGATTTCTGAAACGAATCGAGGGCCTCTTCGTTGCGTCCCAGTGCTCGTGCAGATTCGCCCAGAATCCTTAGAGCGAGCGGATTATTGGGTTCCACTTCGACCGATTTGCGAGCGCGTTGAAGGGCTACAGAGTGCGCATCACGTCGGCTGGCGCAGATCGCCAACGATTGCCAGATGCGAGTCTCGCTTCTGTCGGGGTCGACTTTCAGAAATCTCAGGAAGGACTGCTCTGCTTCGGCGTAGGCTTGCTGGGCTGGGGGTGTTCCCGCCAGTTTTTCTGCGGCCGAGAAGCTGGCCTTGCCCAGCAGCAGCAACGCATCCGCTTCGACCGGATTCGATTTCAAGATGGTGCGACAGATCCTGGCGGTGGCAGCATAGTTGCCTCGACGTAGATTCAGCTCGGCTTCACGGATCGAGATGTCATCACCGCGGTGAGTGGTGTCCTGCGCTGGGCTGATGCCGGAAAGTGCGGACTCGAGAGAGAGCGAGTGGGCACTACTGGCAAGGAGCCATGCGGATAGCAGCAAGATCTGGGTCAATACGCCTCCCGAGGCCATGGGAATCCTGGCGGTGCGATTCCTTGTGATAATGCTGCAATACACCTACTGCTTCGTCAAGATTGGAGTGGTTCGAGTGCTGTCGGAAATGACAGGGGGAACGGCAAGTCTCACTTGCCGTTCCCCCGTGGCTGACTCTGCACTGGTGGAACTCTCTAGAAGGAGCGCCTTTCCGCTTTGCGGCGAATCTTTTCTGCATACTTGTCTCGCAGTTGAGTGTGGCGGCTGGTCAGGTCGACGGAGCGTCCATCGATCCACATCGCCTCGACCTGGGTCGGGATCTCCAGCGGATCGCCATCGGTGATGATCATCGTGGCCGACTTTCCGCGAACCAGAGATCCGTATCGATCCGCGACACCGAAAATGCGTGCCGGCGCCAGGGTGATCGACTCCAGTGCCTTCTCCGGAGAGAGGCCGTATGCGGCAGCAGTTGCGGCGTGATACGGCAGGTTTCTCACATTGGATGTATCGAAGGCACCGATGCAGAAGTCGACTCCTGCAGCCGCCAGCGTCGCCGGGCCGGTGAACGGATCGTCATAGGCATCATCCCTGCTGGAGGGAAGACGGTGCACCGGACCGTACACCACTGGAATCTTGTATTCCGCCAGGAATGAAGCGACACGAGGGGCTTCCCTTCCGCCGACGATCACCGGGCGCAACTGTGCTCCGAGGGCCCATTCCACCGCAGCGCGGATCTCTCTGGCACCTTCGGCGTGGATGTAAACCGGGCAAGTACCTTCGATGGCAGGTCGTAACCCCTCGAGTCGAAGATCGGGGGCGGAGCCGTCAAAGATCTCTTGATCTGCCGAACGGCTCTGGCAGTAGACCTTCGCCTGATCAAACAGCTCGCGAATCTTGGCGATCTTGGCGGCTGAACCATTGGAACGACGAGAAGGGCGTGTCTCTTCGGCACGAGGATCCACTTCTCCTGCGCGATCATGCGAGTGCCCGTGGGCGTGGGCATCCTCCTGCTCGAAGAAGCGTCCTCTGCGACCCTGGGATGGCCACTGGATCTCGAGCCCCAGATTGGTCTCCACTGCGAGGTCTTCCCAGGACCAGCCGTCGAGGCGCAGCAATACCGATTGTCCCGAGATCAATCCACCACCGGGTCGGGTTGCCGCCAGAGCGATCCCATTGGCGCGTGCCACTGGAATGTGCTCGCTGTCGGGATTGACGGAACTGGCAGCGCGAGCATTAGGATTCAGTTCTCCCGTCTCTCGCTGGTCATTGGTCGCTCGTACCGAGGAGATCTCGATCAATCCGAGACTGGTCGCCGATGCGATTAGCCCCGGATAGATGTGCTTGCCGTGGGCCTTGATCACTTCGCAGTTGTTCGGAACCGGAATCCCGCGACCGATTCCCGTGATGCGACCGCGACTGAAGATGATGGTGCCATCTTCGATGATCGGTCCCTCGACCGGATGAATGGTCGCACCGACGATGGCGATGGTGCCTTTTTGCATCGGTCCAGGGATCGGGTCGGAACCAAAGGTCGAGTCCAGTCCACTCCAGAGGAACCAGCACGAGAAAAACAGTGCGACGATGGATAGCTTGTGGAACCCGCTCATCGGCTTCCCTCCTCTCCCTCGGCCGGGTCTTTTTCGGGAGTGGCCGCCCCCATCTTGGATTCTAGAAGTATCGAGATCAGTTCTTCTCGACGAGTCTTGTCACGTGTGCGCATCGCCAGATCCTCATCGCGGTCGAAGTATCTCTGCCC
>Ga0114993_10000614_pt1 | contig 41262 bp, 36 predicted proteins | sample ArcticOcean_MG_C_FD_87042 | JGI IMG/M metagenome (GOLD analysis project Ga0114993, IMG submission 87042) | Marine microbial communities from western Arctic Ocean - ArcticOcean_MG_CB2_150 | ecosystem: Environmental > Aquatic > Marine > Oceanic | place: Arctic Ocean: Canada Basin | collected...
ACCTTGGAGACAACGCTCACATCGGCCTGGACTACAGGATCTCTACTTACGATGGGATCTCGGACCGGTCCGTGTTTTCAGTGATGACCGGAATCAACTGGTAATCCAGAACTGATCGGTCCTTTGAGTTCGATTTCGATTATCGCCTGTGACCTGACCGGTCTCAGGCGATAATTTTTTTGACCACGTTTCCTGCGACATCGGTGAGGCGGAAATCACGCCCCGCATGGCGGTAGGTCAGCTTCTCGTGGTCAATCCCCAGCAGGTGCAAGATCGTCGCGTGCAGATCGTTGACATGGACCTTATCGACCACCGCGTGATAGCCGTAGTCATCCGTCTCGCCATAGGACATCCCCCCTCTGACGCCTCCTCCGGCCATCCATATGGTGAACCCATGCGGATTGTGATCTCTTCCGTTTCCATCCTGGGCTGTCGGTGTCCGGCCAAACTCCCCGCCCCAGATCACCAGCGTGTCCTCCAGCAATCCCCGCGTCTTGAGATCCTTCAGCAGTCCGGCAATCGGCTTGTCGACCTCGAGCGCGTTGTTGGAATGGCCTGCCTTGAGATTGCTGTGCTGATCCCACTTGTAGGAGTGAGTGCACTGAATAAAACGAACTCCCGCCTCCGCAAAGCGTCGAGCCATCAGGCACTGACGCCCGAAGTTGTCAGTTTTCGGTTCGTCGATGCCATACATCTCCATGGTGGTCGCCGTCTCGCCTGCGAGATCCATCACCTCTGGAGCTTCGGTTTGCATCTGGAACGCCACCTCAAAGGATCGAATCCGAGCATCGAGCGAATCGTCGGTGGCTCGATCTCCGAGGTGCTCAAGATTGATCTGGTTGAGAAGTTCCAACTGCATCTGCTGCAGTCCTTCATTCCAGTGGCTGTTCTTCAGGTGATGAATCGTCGCGTTTCTCGCCTGGACTCCGGCATGCCCGATGGGAGTTCCCTGGTATCGAGCCGGCAAGAATGCACTCGACCAGTTGTTGACCCCCCCATGCCCCAGCGTCGGACAGATGGTGATGAATCCTGGCAGGTCCGAGTTCTCCTCACCCAGTCCGTAGAGCACCCACGAACCCATGCTCGGCCTGACGAAGGTGTCGCTTCCGGTGTGGAGAGCAAGCAATGCTCCACCATGAGCGTCATTGGTGCCGTGCATACTCTTGACGAAGCAGATGTCATCGACCATTCCCGCGACGTGAGGGAACAGATCACTGACCCACTGCCCCGACTCACCGTACTGCTTGAACTCCCAAGGAGATCTCATCACCCCACCATATTGCTTCGGATCGGCAAAGGTCACTCGAGGGAGTGGGTACGGCAGCGGCTTGCCATCATCCTGGATCAATCTCGGCTTGTAGTCGAAGGTATCCACCTGTGACGGGCCACCGTGCATGAATAGGAAGATGACTCGTTTTGCCCGTGGCGCAAAATGCGGCCCTCCGGGAATTCCTGCGAATGCCGGAGATGATCCAAGCAACCCATCGAGAGCCAGTGCGCCGAATCCGGCGCAACAGCCCTTGAGCATTTTCCTCCGCGAGATGGCACTCATCGGATCAATATTCACTTCAACTCCTCGGTCTCCACGGGCTTCGAACCCGATCGAGACTTTCAATCAAGATAGAGGAACTCACTGGAAGCCAGTAACGCCTGACAAAACGCCTGCCATGCAGACTGGTGAGGATCACCCGGTCGATCTTCTACAGGCATTGCGAGGACCGACTCCTCCATTCGGTTCACGAACTGGATCGCACGCTCTACCTCTGCTTCGGTGGCTTCGCGACACAGGATTCTGCGATGCATCTCCTGAACTTGATCGACCTCGGTCAACTTCAATTCAAGGACCTGATTGGCGATCGCCAGCGCAGCCTCCAGCACCATCGGCGAGTTGAGAAAGAACAGCGCCTGGTGAGCCACCACGGTCGAGTAACGCTTCGAGATCGGTGTGGAAGGATCATTGTAATCGAAGGCGCTGAACAGCTCATACATCGCATTGCGAATCACCGGTAGGTAGATGGATCGACGAGGAAGATCGTAGCGAGCCTGATTGTTCGACTGGTCATTAGTCACATATCCACGATTTTTGGTCGCCAACAAGGTGCCGCCCATCTCGCGGTCGAGACCCTGACTCACGGCCAGCACTGAATCGCGCACTGCTTCTGCACGCAGACGTTGGCGATTCTGACTCCATAAAAGTCGATTTTCCGGGTCGCTCAACGACGCCACGGGATCCTCGATGACTTGTTGCCTCCAGGTGGAGGTTTTGAGGATTCTCCGGATCGTCTTTTTCGTCGACCAGCCATCGGCGACGAAGTCGTGAGCGAGTCGATCCAGAAGTTCTGGATGACTGGGTAGATCACCACTGAAACCGAAGTTGGACGGAGTCGAGACCAGTGCTTCACCAAACAGTTCCAACCAGATTCGATTGACCGCCACCCGCGAGGTCAAGGGGTGCCGCTCATCTGCCATCCAGCGTGCCAGCTCCAGCCGCCCACTCTTCCCATCTTCTGCCTGCATCGGGGGAACCAGGTGATCAGTGATCTGAAGAGCACCACGCGGCACAGCATCTTTGGCCAACCGAAGATGGCTACCGCGAATATGAATCGGAAGGTCGGCGACCACTCCGTCTTGGACACCGAGTACCATCACCGCAGCAGGGGGCATCGCTTCATCTTTCTTCGCAAGCGCCGCCACCATCTGCTCGACCGGTGCACGAAGTTCTTCGGGAGCTGCATTTTCTGCCTGCAATAACGGCTCGAACCAGGGGCCGACCGTCGAGTGCAACTGCTGGAAGACCGATGGCGTTTGAACCACTGTCCCATCTTCTGTGGCTACCGCCGCCTCGACCACCTTCTGGAAGACCGCTGCGATACCCGGATGATCTTGGGGAGTGGCCTCGGAGAGGATGGCCTTCACCTCTGCAGGCAACTGATCGGTCCGCGGGTCGGCGACAGCATTGGCCCACCAGCGGGCGACCTGCTGCGGGTTCTGTGGTCGATCTTCGCTCCTCAGATGCATCCACCGGACCCAGGATCCCCAGAGAGGATCCTCCTCGATCGTCGGTCTTGTCAGGAAATCGACCCATCCCGAAACGATGAGCGGATCCACGCTGCTTGGCCACCCTTTGGCGGGAACCAGCCGGACTCGATCCAGATGAGGAACAGCGCCCGGTCTCTCGAGTCGGATCGTCACCAGTCCCACATCGAGGTCCAGTGTTGCCTGAGTTTCCCAACGCTGATCTTTGGTGGTCCAACCACCAGTGACGGTGGCGAGTGCATCCTTCGAGACCTGCTCCCCGTTCACCAGCAAACGCATCGGGCGCTTCTCCAGCGCCGCATACCGAACATCGAGGTTCCACTCACCCGCTTTCGGGACCTGCAATTCCCAGGTCACTTGCTGGAGCCCGCCCTTCACCGAGTGAAGTATCGGTATCTGATCGGTCCCGTAGTTCGAACGGTTCTCCCCGAGCGATGTGGAATGCGTCTCTGTAACTCCCGCGATGGCAATTTCCGGCATCGCATCCAGCGCCGCCAGAAGATGCTTGCCGACTCCCCCGGAGAGACCTCCCTCGAGGACTTCCCGCAGCTCCTTCTTTGCGCTCTCAACATTCTTGGCAATGCTGGCTCGCTCAGTTTCCCAGAGTTTTCTACTCTGCGCCTCTGCCACTGTTTCCAGCGAGATCTCACGCCACTTGGCGACGGTTTTCAAGCTCTCCATGGTGCTGGTCGATCGAAAGATCCCTGCCATGGCGTAATAATCCTTGGCCGGAATCGGATCAAACTTGTGATCATGACAGCGAGCACAGCCTACGGTCATTCCGAGGAAGGTCCGGGCGGTGACATCCAGTTGCTCATCCACCACATCGATGGCCAACTTCGCCTCGTCCTGTTCGGCCAGCATCTTTGGACCCAGAACCAAGAATCCGGTAGCGAGACGCTGATCTCTCCACGCCTGTTGATCCGCCGTCTGGGGAAGCAAGTCCCCTGCGATCTGCTCGACCAAGAACTGATCGAAGGGTTTGTCCTCGTTGAAGGACCGGATCACGTAATCTCGATAGCGCCACGCCTCTCCGAAGGCGAGGTTTTCATCGAGACCGTTGGAATCGGCATAGCGCACCAGGTCCAACCATGACCTGGCCCACCTCTCTCCAAATCCATCGGACGCCAGTAACTCATCGATGAACTGATCGAAAGCTAGCGGATCCTCGGACTCCACCAATTGCTTCAGGCGGGGCCAGGGCAAGGGAAGTCCAGTGAGCAACTGGTGCGCCCGCTGGGCCAGCACCGGGAGGCTCGCCTCGGGTGCCATGGTGAGATCATTTCGTTCCAACTCCGCAAGGATGAATGCATCGATGGGATCCCTCACCCGCTCGATCGCCTGCACCTCTGGCGGTGCCGGATCTGCCACCGGCAGAAAAGCCCAGTGCGACCGGGACTGCTCGATCTCGACCGGCTTTCGCCCTGCTACCGATCGACGATTCGAGGATGTGGGTTCATCTCTGGGATCACTGGCCCCGGTACGGATCCACTGCGCCAGCGACTGGATCTCCAGGGTGGAGAGAGTCTCACCCGGTGGCATCGAGAGCCCCGGTTCGGTTCCATTGACCACTCGCAGTAAAAGACTGCCAGCCGGGTCACCGGGATTCACTGCGGGACCCCGATCTCCTCCAGCAAGAACTCCGTCGCGGAAATCGAGCCTCAGATCGCTCTTCAGTTCCTTCGCTTCGGAACTGTGGCAGGAATAACATCTCTGTACCAGCAGCGGCCGGACTTCATTCTCGAACTGCTCCAGTAGAGCCGCTGGAATCTCCTCCTCCAGCGCCTCCCCCGCCAATGCATGAAGAGGGCCGGCAAGAAGAAGCAGGATCGCCCATCGAGCGATACTGCTGGCATGGCGTCCAGAACTTCTCGAATACCAAAATTTCACGAATTCTCACCTCTCTCTGGTACTCGCATCCGCCTCACCCCATCCTAGCCTCCACGAGTCCCCAGGACCACCTCGGGGGCATGAGTTGCGGAGTCTCCACAAACAGTCACAATCGATCCCGGACAGGGGATTGAAGAGGAATGGAAAGAGCATGGTAGTCAGTCAAAAATCAACTCCGACAGTTTCTTCGCTGGTCTCTCCCGAAGCCCAGCTGCCCCTCCTCGGATGGATGCTCCTACTGGCCTGCTCTTGTGGCTGTTCCATCTCCGAAAAGTTCCAGCAGCGATTGGAAGTCACCGCCACGGTTTCGGCCGCGAGAACTGCTCCAGAAGGAAAAATGACCACCGGCAGTGGCGTAACCGCCAGTCAGGTCCACCTCGAGCAACAGGATCTATCGGAATCTTCACTCTCAGCAGGTATGCGAATCCAGCTCGATCATGGCCCCTTGCGCTTCCTGGTCGACAGCATCGGTGCAACCAGTGCATCTACAGGTTTCTTCTCCGGCGCCATCGTCGGCGCAGATCTCCCGGCAGACATCTACGGCTCCGAGGTCGAACTGAGCAGTGCACGCTTGCTGATGGCCTTTCCCCTCTCCGCATCTGCCAGGGGAGAAGAAGGGACTCTCGATGCTCGACTACTCGCTGGCCTCGACCTGACCGGGATTCGGCTCCAATTCAAATCGACCAACGACCCGTCCGTATTTGCGGAGTTCGATGAACTGGCCCCGGCACCGGTCCTCGGCATCCAATCGTCGATCAAGATTGCTCCTTCATGGGATCTTGAAGGGATCTTTACCTTTCTCCCTCTGTCGAAAATCACCGACTACGATGCAAAGTGCATCGATGGCTCGATTCGACTCGGCTGGGATCCTGATCCTGACTGGAATTTATTTGCTGGAGTCCGATCACACAACATCGAGTTATCCAGAGTTGCCGATGGAAGGCCCATCGATCTCGACTTCTCGATTGAAGTGATCGAACTTGGTGTCGAGTACCAGTTCTGAATCATCCCTTCGGCCTCGACTAGCACCGGAGTCGACCTGAAGTCCGCCCTCTGGTTCCTTGGCGCCAATGGAAGAATGACGAGATCACCGTGACCAAAGAACATATTTTCATCATCGAAGACGAAACCGATATCCGGGATGTCGTCGAGTACAACCTGTCGCGTGAGGGGTACAGTGTCGACTCCTTCAGTGACGGTGAGGCGGGCCTCCACGCCATCCAGAAGCAAACTCCAGATCTGGTGCTGCTCGATTTGATGCTGCCCGGACTGGATGGCATCGAGATCTGCCGGCAATTGAAACAGGACCAGCGAACCAGCGGCATTCCCATCATCATGATCACCGCCAAATCGGAGGAGAGTGATGTAGTCCTCGGATTGGGGATGGGAGCAGATGATTATGTCAGCAAACCATTCAGCCCCAGGGAGTTGGTCGCTCGGGTTGCAGCAGTCCTGAGGAGACTTCAGTTCAAGACCGAGGCACCCGGCACGGGGCGAATTGAACGACACGGCATGATCATCGACCCTCAACAGCATGACGTATTGATCGGGGACAAACGGATCCAATTGACCGCTACCGAGTTCAAACTATTGCATTTCCTGGCTTCATTTCCTGGTCGCGTATTCGACAGAGATCACCTGCTGAGTCGCGTTCTCGGGGATGAAGTGGTAGTGCTCGATCGAAACATCGATGTTCATGTCCGGTCGATCCGCAAGAAGTTGGATCATGCCGTTGACTTGATTGAAACGGTTCGTGGTGTCGGATATCGATTCAAGTACTAAGACTGCCCCACCCCGTTCGAAGCCACGATTCCGATCCCACAGGTGGATCCGGTGGGTCGGGATTCCGGCATTTCTCAGCGTATTGATCAGCGCATTGCTCAGTTCATTGCTACCCCTTTACTACCATGATGATCCTGCCTTCGAGAACCGATGGGGCATCTCTCTTGCGATCTCGTCTCCGTTCATCATCTCGCTCGGACTCCTGCTGCGTAACCAGCGGGGAGCGGGGAAACAGATCCAGGCCTTGACCGAAGTCGCAGATGCCTACTCGAGTGGAGATTTCTCGCAAAGGGCTCCCCTGACGGGCAGTCCAGAGGAAGCTCACCTGGGTCAGGCACTCAACAACCTGGCCGACGAGATCCAGATGCAGATCGACACCCTTCGCATCGAGCATAATCGAATGAGAGTGATCATCGGAGGGATGAAAGACGGCCTGCTGGCCATCGATAAGCAAGAGCGAATCATCTTGCTCAATTCTGTGGCATCCCGCTTGCTCCGAACTGACCAGAGGTCCAGCAGGGAACAGAAAATTGAATCGGCGATTCAATCGACGGAGATGTGCTCGATCTTACTGAAGACGCTAAAAGAACAGCGTCCCGACAGCACAAAGCTTGAAGTGGAATCGGCGGATGGGATCCACACGATCATCGCCTACACCAGCCCCTTGCTCGATTCCAATCAGCAACCCACGGGCGCGCTCGCGGTACTTCATGACGTCACCGAGGTAGAGCGACTCGAATCGATCCGAAAAGACTTCGTCTCGAATGTCTCTCACGAGTTGAAAACCCCCATCACGGCAATCCGCGGGCTGGCAGAGACGATCCAGGAGGACCAGGAGATGCCACCGGAGACTCTCCACCAGTTCATTTCCAGGATCTCTGATCAGTCGATGAGGTTGTCGTTGCTCGTGTCTGACTTGCTGGCACTCGCAAGGCTCGACGAGAAATCAGGAAAACATCGCTTCAGCCCGCTGGACCTGCGATCGGTGGCACAGGAACGGATCTCGACCTTTTCCCAACTGGGATCCCCGGGTAATCAGCCGGCCATCCTGTCCGATCTCGGTCCAAGGGCACTGATGATTTTTGGAGAAGAAGAGGAGTTGCGTCAAGCGATCGGCAATCTCATCGACAACGCCATCAAGTACACGAAATCGACCGGTAAGATTGAAATCAATGCGACCATCGAGCAGCAACACGCCTGCCTCTACATCAAGGATAATGGAATCGGAATCTCACCAGGCCATCTCGACAGGATCTTCGAACGCTTCTATCGAGTCGACAAGGCCCGGTCCCGTGAGCTCGGTGGTACGGGCCTCGGCCTCGCCATCGTCAAAAACATCTGCCTGAATCATTCCGGGGATGTGTCCGTCGAAAGTTCAGAGGGAAACGGCACCTGTTTCAAATTGACCATTCCATTGCTCTCTCCCTAGAGTCAAGGCTGATCGGCCAGAGCTAGATCTCCAGTCTTCTGGAAAGATCTGAATTCAGCTTCCGATCGGGATCGATGCGATTTCTCAAACTGAGAAACTGATCCACTTGCGGATACATCCTTCGCAACAACTCCGGTGTGAGAGTCGAATCCTTGGCGAGATAGACGCGACCGCCCACATCTGCAACCAGCGAATCGCAGTGGTGCAAGATCTCCTTCACTCCAGCCGTGGCTTTGAAGTCCATCGAGAGGGTCATTCCTTCTGCGCCAAATGACAGCCCCCCCGCACCTTTTCTCATCTTCTTGATCACGACCAGCGTCGAGGGGCACCGTGCACGGTTCGAGAGTTCGAGCAGTTCGCGGATCGTTCCAGAGCAGTGGTCTTCCGGAATGAGCGACTGGTGCTGGTGAAATCCATCTGGCTGGTAAATCTTCTTCCAGTCGCGCCATCGTTCGAGCGGGAACAGCAGCCGTTCCAGCTCCCAGCTTCTCTGCGGACGACCGATTCTTGCCCGGGCGTGGCGCACGGCGTTGTGACAGCGGATTCCGATCGGTGACAGAGCCCAGGAGAATCCAGCGGGGAAATTGCGTCCCCTGGGAAGATTCCAATTCGATCGGTTCGGTCGAGCGAGCGACTCGTCCGCCGCCACCGTTCCTCCAACCACGATCCCGCGACCAAATGCGTTGCCGCTGGCGGTCGGGTCGATCCAGGCAGCCACATGCTCTTCGCTGGCGGCGAGCCGATCGAGTTGAGCGAGGGACTCCTGCAGATTTTTTGTGGCCAGAACCTGTACCTCAACGCTGTTTGCCAGCAGAGGAATCACCGCCAACCGCGCCTCGAAAATCACTCCCGTCAAACCCATGCCACCGATGGTCCCACGAAAGATCTCTGGCTCTCGATCACGATCGCAATCGATCACTTCACCAGAGGGCAGCAGTAATCGGAGAGCAACGGTGACATCCCCGATCGACCCCCTACTCAGGTGATTCTTGCCGTGAACATCGGCTGCTAGCATTCCCCCCACCGTGGCATCGAGGACCCCCGGGACCACCGGCAGAGTGAGCCCCTGGCGAGCGAGCAGTGGGAGCAGTTGGCGCAGGGTCACTGCAGCAGAAACGGATACGCTTGGTGATTCCAGGTCCGTTGGCGTTGAAGCGGCGGACAGGATCTGGTCACCGCTGGGGGGCTTCAATTGCAGCAATCGCCCCTGATCAAGAATGGCAGCATCGCCGTAGGAGCACCCGCCCCCTCTGGGCAAGCAGGGGCCGTCCTCCCGCAGAAGGGTGCGGCTCTCCTCGACTCCCTGATAGTGGATGATCTTAGAGCGGGCATGGCAAGTCCCTGCCCAGCCGGAGACATCTCGCCACTCCTCGGAGGGGTCCTTACCCATCGGCATCAGAAGGTCCTCCTCCACCCTGAGGGGGATGTGCTAGAAGCGACCAGGAATCAGACGATGAACTCGGGTTCAGCCACTTCCGGTACTGCTCCACTGCCGGCACCCATCCGGAGGAATCTGCACACCGCTTCGCGGCCATCCTCACCGTAGTCCAGGGTTCTCTGATTGACGTACATGCCCACGAATTGATCGGTCTGCTCGCGCGTAAGACCTCGATTGTATTGCTCGGCATACTGGAGTGCTTCTTCACGATGCTCCAAAGCATATGCGATGCTCTCGCGCAAAATCTTTGAGATCTCCCGGATGTGTGTCTCCCCCAGATCTCTGCGGATGGCATTCCCTCCGAGAGGAAGCGGAAGCCCATCCTGAGTCCGAGCCCACCATTCACCGAAATCCACTACTGAATGATATCCCTCATCTTCGTAGGTCACCTGGCCCTCGTGAATGATCACACCAGCCTCGAACTCTCCCGAGTCGATTCGTTGCATGATCTCATCGAAGGGAACCACTTCCGTTTTCGCTTCCGGCATCCACAGCTTGAGTGCCAGAGCGGCACTGGTCCACTCCCCAGGAACAGCGATGACCTGATCTGTCAGGTCTTCACGGGTACGCGGCTCCTTGGTGATCAGCAACGGGCCGTATCCCTCACCCATGCTCGCTCCATGGTTCAGCAATGCATACTGATCCGACAGATGGGCGTAAGCATGAATCGAGATGGCGGTCACTTCGTGTCTGCCTTCGACCGCATGGCGATTGAGGGTTTCGATATCTGCCATCATGTGGTCGAACTGATACTCACCGGTATCGACCTTGCCTTCACCGATGGCAAAGTGCATGAACGCATCATCTGAATCCGGGCTATGTGCGATGACGACCTTCAAAGGGGCTCCTTTCCCTCCAATTCTCAGCCTCCCCCCCGATCGGAGGGAAACGGGAGGTAACGGCAAATCGCCGCCAACGGGGAGAATATCCGCTACTGCAGCCCATGGCCACAAAACCTACCTAGCGGTTCCCTTGCGGAGAAATCTCCGAAATCCTATCCTCACGGCGGTACCGGTTCCCTTGAGCGGCCCAGCAGGTACCCTTTGAATTAGAAAACAGAACATTTCTTGGAGAACTTCGATGGCTGACCCAGCAAACAAAGTTGAAAGCAACGTGCCTGGAAAATGGTATGTCGACGAGGAGTGCATCGACTGCGACCTCTGTCGCACCACTGCTCCCGATAACTTTCGGGCCAATGAGGACGAGGGCTATTCCTATGTCTTCAAACAGCCCGCGACTCCTGAAGAGGTCGAGTTGAGCGAGCAAGCCAAGGAAGAGTGCCCGGTAGAGGCCATCGGGGAAGACGGAAAATAGCCCGATCAAACAGGTCCGGCACCGAGTCGGTCAACGGGCGGGAACCAGTTCTACCGTTGGAGCGGGCAGCAATCTCCTTCGGATCACCTGGGTACCTTCCGGTACTACTCCCTCGAAGATCATCGTCAACACTTCTTCCGGCTTCAACTGGTGATCTCCCTGCAGGCAGATCCTCATCTGAAGCAATCGTTCATCATCTCGCACCTCGAGTAATTCGTTGGCATCCTCGGGAACATCATCGATCCATTCCAGCGAGGCCACTCCAGGACGGATGTCGACAATTCTACGCTTGCCCTTCTTGCTGAATCGCTCGACCTTGATCTCGTGTTGATTCAAGAACTCGACCAGTTGTTCAGCAGTCACTGCGGATGCAGCCTTTTGCGAGACGAGGATGAGGAAGTCGGCCCAGTTGCTGACCGCGGATAGTTTTGGTGCCGCCGCTCCGATGGAATGCACTGAACGGATCTCGAATCCATGGGGGAACTGTTCGGCGAGTGCATCGGCCAGCACCTTCGGATCCACCTGCTCCTGCAGGCGTATATCCATCACCTCACACAACCCCGCCATGCCGAGCCGAAGAGGTGGTCCAAACGACATCTGTGGAATCGGATGAAAGCCCTGCGAGTAGGCAGGGGAATATCCAGCTCTCCGCACTGCTCTCGGCAGCATCCGGTTCAGATCCAGATGGCCCATGAAGCGAGAACAGCCAACCTTTGCGTATCGGACCCTGTAGGAGTAACTGGGGCGATCCAGTTCCTTGCGCACTGGTGGCTGGTTCGGATTCACCCGCGACTCGTGACGCAGTTTTGACGCTGCACGGACCGTTTCCAGATCGGCATCACGCTGTGAAGAAACCGTGGTCTCGTCCTTGTGTGCATCGAGGTGGTCGAGGAAGTCGATCCGTTCAGATTTCATCTGACCCAGGTCACAGGCGATTCCACAGTCGTAGCAAACCAGTCTTCTCTTGTCCTCACTCGCCTCTTCGACGTTGTTGTAGTGGGTCAGTCTCTTCCCCGGCTTGCCACACGGGTGCGAGGTACGGTCCTTCAGCGAGCGACGGTACTCTCGTTTGAGAAAATCTTGCTCGACACCACAATCGATGTGATCCCAGGGAAGACGTGCATCGACCGGAATCGTCCCCAAATAACGGTAGCGATCGATTTCTAGTTCCTCGATCGCTTCCATCCACAGGTCGAACCGGAGTCGATCGGACCACCCATCAAAGCGACACCCCTTACGCCATGCCAGTTCCACCGCCTCGGCGATGACACGATCTCCTCGACTGAGAAAACCTTCGATGTGACTGGTGGTCGGATCATGCCATCTCAAGATCATGCCCGGCTCACGAGTCAACTTTCTCAACAGGGTGTGCTTGCGTTCAATCTCCGGAATGTCGTCCATCGCAGCCCACTGGAATGGAGTGAAAGGCTTGGGCACATGGCTGGATACCGAAACGGTTACTCCCGCTCTTCCCTTGGGCAGGTACTCGCGTGCGATGTCAAGCATCCGCTTGCCGGTGTCTGCAATTCCATGAACATCCTCCTCCTCCTCGGAAGGGAGGCCGATCATGAAATACAGTTTCATCTTCCGCCAGCCACGAGAAAAGATCCGATGTGCACTCTTTGCGATGTCTTCCTCGGTGATGTTTTTGTTGACCACATCTCGCATGCGCTGAGTTCCCGCTTCAGGGGCAAAGGTCAGCGACGTATTTCTGACGGTGGCCATTTCATCGAGCATGGCATCGGTCAGGCCATAAGCGCGCAGGGATGACACCGAGAGGGAGATGTTCTTCTCCCGCAATTCGGGCATCACCTTTTTCACCAGCGGTTCGATGGCGCTGTAATCTGCGGTGGAAAGACTGGTCAGTGACACCTCATCGAAGCCACCGCAGCGAACCGAATCCCTGACCGTCTTGACGATCTCCTCGGGAGATCGCTCCCTGACCGGGCGATAGATCATTCCTGCCTGGCAGAAGCGACACCCCTCGGTGCAGCCCCTGGCCACCTCGATACTGGCACGATCGAAAACCACCTCGGTATTCGGAACCGGTGAGGCACTTGGAAAGGGATATTCTCCAAGGTCCGCTACATGCGCCCTGCTCACGCGCGTCGGGACCCGCTCATCGAGTGGCGCATCGACCACAGTGACACCGGTCATCGGCTCAATCTTGGTACTGTAGAGAGATGGAACATAGACTCCATCTAGCTGACTGATTTCGATGAGTCTTTCGCGCCGGGGCACGCCCTCTTTCTTCAGTTGACTCCACCGATGGACCACCGCATGGAAATAGCCCTCACCATCGCCGATCAGGAACGCATCGATGAAGGGGCTCATCGGCTCCGGCTGAAATGCGACGGGCCCTCCCGCCATCACCAGAGGACAATCGTCATCGCGATCTTCGGAGCGGATCGGAAGTCCTCCGAGGTCCAGCATCGTCAACACATTGGTGAATGTGAGCTCGTACTGCAATGAGAAGCCCACCACATCGAAATCAGACATCGGCTGCCAGGATTCGATACTGACCAGGGGAATCTCTCGTTCGAGCAGTTCCTTCTCGCAGTCGATCCACGGCGCATAAACTCGCTCAGCTCGGACACCCTCCAGGGAATTGAGATGGGTGTAGAGGATCTTGAAACCCAGATGGCTCATTCCGATTTCGTAGATATCCGGAAAGGCCAGCAAGAAGGAGAGCTGTGCATCTTCCTTCTTGACCGAGTGGAGTTCACCACCGGTGTAACGCCCAGGCTTTTGCAGGCGATGCAGAAATGAAGCATAGGGATGCTGGTGGAGATCACCACGATCGGGGATCTTCGACAGATCTTCCCCTTCCGCCGCATTGGTCCCTGAACTCTTGAATCCCACCTTGCCCATGGAGTCCCAGAGAGAATCCTCATCTGCCATTTCAGCGCTCCTCTACTGGCCCTGCGGTACAACCGCAATCGGGCACAGATTACTCCAGATGATATGACCGTATCGCCAGCGGATCATATCACAGGACGTGGAAGATAGCCCCGTCCTCAGGAAACCTCTATCGACTCTTCCTGGAGGGGATCGGACTCCTGACGCAGCGGACCGCCCCCGCCAGATTCGAACTTCCCGATGAGGGATTGGTGGCGGTCGAGGATCTGATCGATGGAATCGTGAACCCTCGATCGAGCGGCGATGATCTCCTTACGGATTGCTGGCTCCAGTCCTGCGGAAATTTCACACCAGGAAGCGACCACATCGGTGACCTGTTCGCCGATCTGATGGGCTTTCTGCTGCGAGTCTTCGGCCAGTTGAGCCAATTCTTCGGGGAGAATCGTGGGGTCGTCGCATCGCTCCAGCAGCTGCTCGTAGATCTCGGCCTGATCCTGGAGCGATTGGAGTAGCCGCTGTGACGCGGTGGGCTGGTTGTTCATCTTCATGATCCTTTCGCTAGTTCCCCGGAATGAGATCCACTACAGCGGGTATCTGGCCTCCTCGGTGTCGAGCGTGGAAAGACTCGAATCCGGTCAGATCGTTTCCTCATCAATCATCGTCTTGATGGTCTTGAGGGAATGCCCCTCTTGCTGCAGCTGTCGGATCCGCTCCAGTCGCTCGAACACCCACCCACCATACAATCGGTGCCCCGCAGGAGTGCGGGCATCTTCATCGATGAAGCCCCCTACAGTGTAGTCGTGAATCGTTTGGCGCGAGATGCCGGTGTGCGCCATCACCTCGCCGATCTTGAAAAGTTTGGGTGGGATCTTTCCCACGAGTGCCTCCACCAAGGTCGATACTCCCCGTCCACAAGCCCCCTGTGGCGCCGGGGATCCTTGCCAGAGATGCACTTTACACTTTATAAAGTATCCTGCAACAGCAGATGACCCCCATGTAACATCGACCATCCTCAGTCGGTGTGCTGCGCATCGTGCGGGCACCCCGGAACCGGATCATGACCGCCCCTGCTGAATGGATTGCAGCGCAGCAGTCGGCCAGTGGTCAAGAAAATGCCCCGCCAGGCTCCGTGTCGTTGCAGTGCCTCGATACCGAATTCACTACAACTCGGTTGGAAACGGCACATCGGCGGAAGCCACGGCGAGATACCGCGCTGGTAGATCCGGATACAGCCCAGAAGAAAGCGCACACCGATGCCATCGCTGGGTCGCTGACGAAGGGCATCCGCTCCCATCGGTTCGCTCATCCACGAACTCGATCCTGTACCGAGATCTCGATCAACTGCCGCGCCTCCTCCGCCAGATCCTGATAGGAGATGGCAGCACAGCCGGGACGTGGAATGAAGATGATGTCTCGCATCTCGGGAGCCTGGTCTCGATGAATGCGGAAGATTTCCCGAAGGCGTCGCTTGAGTCTATTTCGGACCACAGCGTTTCCGACCTTACGACTGACCGCGAGTCCGATGCGGGACCACTCTGCCCCAGTGGGATGGATCACAGCCTGTAGATGATCCGTCCTTCGGCGCTTTCCCTGAGCAAAGACTCGCTGGAAATCCGCCTTGGCCCGAATCCGACTGCGCGATGGCAATCGTTGTCCAGCAGGCGGAGAAATAGCCATCAGGAGTTCGGAGCCCCATCTGCGACATGATGTCCGTTGCGGTTTCTCGCCTGTTCAAGACGGAACTCTGCAACACGATCTGCGGCCTCTGCGGGAGTCAGGTTCTCACGGCGAGATGTTTCGAAGACCTCGCGCAATCCGTCGTAGATGTTTTCAATCTTGCGGACTGCAGTACGCTCGTTGTAACCCTCGTCCCTGACTTCCACCGACACGTTGATGATTCCCCCCGCATTGATGATGAAATCGGGGGCGTAGAGAATCCCTCGTGAATACAGGGCAGCAGCGTGTTCACTCCTCAGGAGCTGGTTATTGGCGCATCCTGCCACGACCTGTGCCTTCAGCATCGGGATCGTCTCGTCATTGAGAACACCTCCCAGGGCACAGGGCATGAAGACATCGCAATCGACCGAGTAGATCTCATCCTGAGGCACAACTTCGACACCCGGAAGAGCGGCATACTCTTCGCAACGTTCCTCGTTGATGTCCGAGACAGTCACGGTCGCACCCAGCATCGAAAGGCAGCGAACCACATCGCCACCGACCTGACCCAGTCCCTGAACCGAATAACGAAGTCGATCGAGATGGCTGGTTCCGAAACGCTCCTCTGCACAGGCGAACAGGCCCCGGATCACGCCACGTGCCGTGAACGGAGATGGATTACCGCTCGAACCAGAAGACCGTGAAAGTCCAGTGACATGGCTGGTTTCCTCGCGTAACCACTCCAGTTCCCGGATGCCGATTCCAACATCTTCTGCGGTGATGTATCGGCCCTCGAGGGTCTCTATGAATCGACCCATCGCCCGAAAGCGATCCTCGGTGAGATCGGTTTCTCGATCTCCAATGATGACAGCCTTGCCTCCACCGAGCCCGGTATTGGCACAAGCACTCTTGTAGGTCATACCGCGAGCGAGCCTCAACACATCGGTGAGTGCCTCTTCTTCGCTGGCATAATCCCACATCCGGAGTCCGCCGAGGGCAGGCCCCAGCGTCGTATCATGGATGGCGATGAGAGCATGCAAGTCGGATGCGGAATCCTCGGCGACGACGACTGTTTCGTATCCATCGACCGGAATCTGACGAATCTTCAAGTGTGCACCTCGGATTTCATACTATGAGTTGGCTCCCGGCAGCAACCTTGACGAGGTCTGGCCTGGATGCGTTTCCTGGCTCAGGGCCACCCATGTGACGGCGGCATTTGGAATCCCCACAGGGGCCAGGAGGGTCTCTACCCCCAGGAAGGGTCTCTACCCCCAGGATTGGATCCGTCTTCGTTACCGAGGGCCCCCCGACATGCGATGTCATCGAATCCCCGGACTCCCCTTACGAACCACCTATATCTTACCCGGGTCGCGGTCTCCTCTGAAGCGATTCTGGAGTGAGAAAGTAATCCACCAAATGCCATTCAACTCCTTTATTTGGAAGGCTTTGTGTATTTCAATAGTGGTCGGATCACTCCTTGCATACCCCCGCTCCGGAGGGTAGTTCGAAGAGGTTCCCGAGTTCCTGGAGTCGACCTTTGCAATACCAGACCTTTCTCTCAAGACGCTACTTGAAGCGACGCTGGGCGCCGTGGGCCGCAACGGTGGCGGTCGCTCTCGGGGTCTTCTCGTTGATCTCGGTGATGGCGGTGATGGAGGGTTTCAAACTCGAGATGAAGGAGCGCATCCGCGGTAGCCTCTCGCACCTGGTGGTGAAGGGGAGCGCCATGCGCTTGCTGGTCGGAGAGGATCCGCTACTGCAGGCCGCTCGCCAGACGGAGGGAGTCGAGGCTGCCAGCCCCTTCATCGAAACCCTCGCCATCTACAAGTCCACCGTACTCGACTACTGCATCCTGCGCGGCATCGACCCATCGACAGAACCCGAGGTCTCCGATTTCGATCTCTACCTACTCAGCGACGATGAGATTGAACAGTTGCAGGCAGATCCGTTCCGGATGCTCCCGGAAGATCGGCCACCTCCAGATCCCCAGAGGGTGGCGGATGTATTCTCGCTCGACCGTCGCCGCCAGATGCTGCGATGGAACTTGCGAGGCGATCCAGGCCTGGGATTCGCTGAGGAAGCCCCCCCCCAGGGGTTGGTGGTCGGGATCGAAGCGCTTCGCAGCGGACGACTGGCCCTGGGTGATATCGTTCAACTCTCCACCTACTCGCCAGTCTCGTACGAACCCAGGATCGGTAAGTTCATCGTGGTCGGTGCTTTCCAGTCCGGGGTCTACGAACAGGACCAGCGCTGGGCCTACTCCGATATCCGTGCACTTCAGCAACTCCTCGACCTGTGGGATGAAGAAGCACAGGACATGCGAATCTCGGGGATCTCACTGCGATTGGCAGATTACTCCCAGGCACCCCAGATCAAGGACCAGGTCCACCAGGAGATCTCCCGGAGAATGGATCTCGACCCGACCGAGGAAGATGCGATTCCGTGGCGATCGCTGGAGGTCAAGAGCTGGGAGAATCAGCGCGAAAATCTGCTCCAGGCGGTCGAGATCGAAAAACGCATCATCGCGGCGATGATGCTACTGATCGTGGCCTTCGCCGCCGCCATGATCTTTCTCATCCTGATGCTGCTGGTGATCGAAAAGAACCGCGATCTCGGAGTTCTACGCGCACTCGGCGCCACTCGTAGCGGAGTCGTCCAACTGGTGTTGAAGCAGGGGATGTTTCTCTGCATCACCGGAGCAGCCATCGGCCTGTTCGGCGGCTGGTTACTGACAGAGAATATCAACGAGGTCCATGAATCGATCTACCGAGCCACAGGACTGAGGCTGTTTCCACCCGACATCTACTACCTCGAACAAATTCCTGCTCACCTACGCTGGCAAGACATCGTACTGGTCTGTGCACCCACCCTCATCTTCGGTTTCTTCGGCAGCCTGTTCCCGGCGCTGTGGGCCGGAAGAAGAGATCCGATCAAGGCGCTGCATCATGAATGATCTCCAGCCAGCTCTACCGGTCCTGACTGCACGAGATCTGTGCCGTGAGTTCTCCCTTCCCGGGGACCGCTCTCTCGAGGTGCTAAGCCATCTCGATCTCGACATTCACGAGGCGGAGATGGTGGCCATCATCGGCCTCAGCGGAGTGGGGAAGAGCACCTTGCTGCACTGCCTCGGCCTGCTCGACACCCCGTCCTCGGGACAGATCACCTATCGCAACGGTGGTCAGACATGGCGATCCCCGGGGCTGAGCGAGCCGCAGCGCTGCGACCTTCGAAATCAGTTCATCGGCTTCGTGTTTCAGTTCTTTCACCTGCTGTCCGATCTCGACGTGCTCGAAAATGTCATGCTCCCGGCCATCGTCGGAACACCGAAAAGCGATTGGAAGCAGCGCAAGCCGGAGATTGAATCGAAGGCTCGCGCCTTGCTCGAAACGGTGGGACTCGCCGGCCGTGAAGAGCAAGCTCCGGGCACTCTTTCAGGAGGTGAACGCCAGAGAGTGGCGATCGCCAGGGCCCTCATCAATAATCCACGGCTATTGCTCTGCGATGAACCCACCGGAAATCTCGACTCCAGCACCAGTGAGAAGATCCACACCCTCTTGCGACAGTTGCACGAGGATCTTGGCACATCGATCCTGGTCGTGACTCACGATCCAGACCTGGCCTCCCGGGCAGACCGCAGGCTCTCTATGGTCGATGGACGATTCGAAGATTCAGCGGACCATACCGGCGGCTGAACTAGTTCGAGCCGATCGAGCAGGCTGCCCAATCCTCCGGCACTTCATGAGATGCCATCAGCACCGAACTGCCTTCGGTACACAATCGATCGAGCAGGGCTTGCATCCGTTGACGCCCATCCTGGTTCTGTGCAGAGAAGGGCTCATCCAGAAGCAGTAACCTTCCGGGAATGCTCACTGCACGGAGCAGTTCAGCACGCTGCGCCTCTCCACCAGACAACTGGGCAGGAAATCGATGGAGCCGATCGGAGATGGCCAGTTGCTCTGCCAGGGCTACGATCCGCGGCTCATTCTCGCGCTTCTTTCCACCGGCAAGGCGACACTGCGCCTCGATGCTCAGATGTGGCCACAGTCCCCGCTCTTGCCCCATCCATCCGATGCCTCGTTGCCACGGTTCAGCACCATCGGCACCGCTGGCGATCGACTGGCCGGCGATGCTCAGGATCCCCGACTGTACCGGAAGCAGACCTGCGATCGCCAGCAAGAGACTACTCTTGCCGGCGCCATTGGGACCGGTCAGGGCCAGTTGCTCCCCCACCTCCAGTTGCAATGTCACCGGTCCGATCACCGCAATCCCGCGGGTGACCACCAATTGATCCAGATCCAGTGCGAGCTCTCGGTCCCCCATCAGTCCCCCCTCTTCCAGCAACGGCCAACCAGCAGCGCCAGAGTTGCGCCCAGCATCGCCAAGACCAGGGCCAGCCTCGCCGCCTGCTCATCATTGCGAAAGTGCATCATCTGATGAAGTTCGAGGGCGGTGGAGGGGTGGCCCGGCGGGGCGAGCAATAACGTCGCCTCCACCTCGCCCAGTACCAGGGCGACACCGATTCCAATCGCCGGAATCAACACTGGTAGCGCCCGCGGCAGACGAATTCTCCAGCGTGCCACCGTCGGCGAGAGCAGATGTGCGGCCACTCGTTCCGAAGCAGGCAGGACACAGGTCGCCACGAAACCACTCGCTGCAGCGAGCGCGCCCAGCTTGCACAATTGTGTGATGGTCAGCAGGAAGGGTAGATCATCGAGCCACAGCGGAAGAAACGGTCGATAGATTCTGGCGACGGCGATGGCGCCCAGGCTCCCCGGCAACATCGTCGGCAGACAGAGCAACAACAGGCCGATGCGATGGCCCCCATCCGCCAGTCGCCAGCCACACAAGATCGCCACGACCGAGGCCAGCAGCGCACGAGGCAATTCTAGCCCGATCGAAGACACCGCATCGACCAGTTCCTCCCCGGCAATCGCTACTTCACTGGCACGAGGCCAGGCCGTGTAGAACAGTACCAGTATCAGTGCCACCGCCGGCAACACCCGAAGAAACAGGAACCGATTGGCCCACGGTAACCGCGGTAATCCATGCACTTCATTGAGGTGGCCTGCCCTTGCAGGCTCAACGCCCGATGAGGTGAGGAAGTAAATCGCTGGGACCAGCAGCGTCACCATCACCATCGCAAGTCTCCAACCTTCTGCCGCATCCCCGACAGTCAAGCGGGCGAGGATTCGCTGGGAGACCGTTTCAACTCCTGCGTAGGAGGGCAACTCTGCGGCCGGCAACAATAACAACAGGAGCAGTCCGGCACATCTGAACGCCGCCGGTCGCAATCCGCGCAGACGAGCGATCAGAGCCACTCCGGGCGGAAGTGAACGCAATGCTCTCTCCTGGGCACGTGGCCACATCGAAACCGCAGCCAGCAATATCGCTGCCGCAACCGGTGCCCAGCGTAAGGAAAGCATCAGAACCGCTCCGATTTCATCGCGAACTGTCGCTCGCAAGGTCGAGGCACCGACGCAAGCCTGAACTGCAGAAGCCAAAGCTGCCGGAGGGATCAAGAAGGAGGCCAGTAGCAGGATCAGGATGAAGCCTCGCAGCGGACCACGAGTTCCCGCCAGCAGAATGGCATCGACGAGTCCGATCAGCGTCGCAAGCAATGCAGCCATCGCCACGATCCTGATGGTCGACAGCACCACTAGCAAATCGGCCGCTGCCACGATTGAAGTCCCCGGCTCCGTAGAGAAGACTTGATCCTCGATTGCGACCATGACGACCGGGATGTAGAAACCGATCATCACTGGAAGCAACGGAAAGATCATCCCGACCGCACGATTCTTCAAGGGTTCAACAGGATCCTTTCCGCTTCTCGAACCGCCTCATGGAGTTGTCCTGCGGCCTCACTCCAATCGATTTCCAGCGGTTCGAATCGGGAGAGTGACAGGCCACTGGCGATCACCGGTACTTCAGTTCTCAGCGGAATCTGGCGACTCGATGAATTTGCCAACCACTCCTCCACTTCCTCACGAAGTAACCAGCGTGCCAGTTCATCGGCCTCTTCTGGGTGCGGGCACCCCTTCACCACGGCCACCACATTGGGTAGCAGGATGACCCCATCTTCTGGCAAGAAACCCTCACCGATGGAAGCCCCCCTTCGGCGCACCACTTCGACATCATCGGTGTCGGTGAGTCCCACCCAGGCTTCGCCTGAGAGCACCCGATCTCGGCTGGATGAATTCGATGAGGCGATCTGTATTCGATTGTCTTTCCAACCCTGAAGTAACTCGCGATATCTTTGCGCTCCAAGAGTGGCCCTCAGAATCGCCAGATGGCTACCGGTGGTTCCAAACCTCGGGTCAGCCATCACCACTTTCCCGGAGAGACTCGGATCGGCCAGCCCCTCGACCGAACGAGGAATATCGGTACTCGCCAGCGATTCCGGATGGGTCGCCACGACTCGTGCACGAGCGGCGAATCCACACCAGCGATCCCCCGCATCTCTCCAGCGAGAATCAATCCCCAGCCCCGCTCCCTCGGGGAGCGTGTCGTAGTGCCCCTCCTGTGCCAGTTGCACCGCCCTCAAGGGCTCATTGGACCAGTGAACATCGCACCTTGGACGCTCCCGCTCGCTGCGAATCCTCTCGGTCAATCCGACCGTTTTGGTCGCCTCGGTATCGAATATGGCATCGACCACGATTCCCGTCTCCTTCTCGAACCGATCGAGAATCTGCTGGGAGTGACTGCGATCATGAGAGCAGTAGATGGTCACCGATCGAGCGTCGGTCGAGAAATGGCTGTTGAGCCAGATCAGAAACCAGACCAGCAAGGCGGATCCCCAAATCCAACGTCGCATCATGACCACCGACCATCCTTCATCGACAACACCCGATCCGCCCTGGCGGCGACCTCGCTGTCATGGGTAACAAGGATCAGTGTAGTGTTCAGTTCATCCCGAAGTTCTGACAGCAACGAGAGCACCTGGTCGCCACTGGCACTATCCAGATTTCCGGTCGGCTCATCACAGAGCAGTAAGCCAGGTTCCTTGACCAGCGCCCGGGCGATGGCCACACGCTGACGTTCCCCACCACTCAACTGAGAAGGCCGATGAGTGATCCGATCCGCCAGTCCGACTCGCTCCAGCACCTGGGCGGCGGAGACCGTAGGAGCGGCGGAGCGGCGATACTCCAGTGGCAACGAGACATTTTCCAGCGCATCCCGGTCGCCGAGCAGGTGAAAGGACTGGAACACGAAACCGATGGTCTCGTTGCGGATGCGTGCCATCTCCGCGCCGGTGAGCGATTGAACATCTCGTCCACCCAGTTGGTAAGTCCCGGAGTCTGCATGATCGAGGCAGCCGAGGATCTGCAGAAGGGTGCTCTTGCCACTACCGGAGGATCCCACGATGGCGATGAACTCGCCCTTCTCCACGGTCAGATCAACTCCGTCGAGCGCGGCAATCATGCCGTCTCCCTCGCCGTAGCACTTCCGGATCTGTTCCATCTGAACGAACATCGATCTCTCTCTCTCCCTGCAAGTTGTTTCCGCGAGGCCTGTTCCGCAAGGTCTACTTCACAATGCACCTGCGAGGTGCGCTCCAATATGTCACGGTTCAGAGATCTCGACGACCTCCCAGAACCGCCGCCGGATCGAGATTCGCAACCCTCAATGCCGGTAGCATCGACCCCAGTAGTCCTGTCGTCATCAGCCCGATGCAGGTCCCAAAGATCATCCGAGGAGGAAGCCAGGAAGACCACCCCAGTACCGGCTCGATTCCATATTGAAGGATCAACTGGCCGACGAAGATCCCCGGAACCATCGCCGCCAGCGACAACCACACACCTTCCAGCAGCACCGGCAGCATGACTTCCAACACCGTCGCACCTTCGGCTCTTCGCAAGGCCACCTCTTCGAGGCTCTCATCGATCGCCAGTAAGGAGATGGTGCCGGTCAGGATCAGTACCACGACCAGATCGAGGATCCAGATGAAGTGCCCCAGCCCGCTGAAACGATCGATGATGTCCAGCACCACCGAAGTCCATCTCTTCTGAACGTGCAAGAACACTCCAAGTTTTTCGCTGGCGATGATCTTTTCGAGACGAGCGGCGATCTCATCCACATCATCGACCCCCGGCGCATCGACCAGCAGTAGTTGAGGCTGATCGATCTCCGGACGCCAGGGAAGATACAGGTTGAGGAATTGCAGACGGCGAGCCGGGATCGACCGAGCACTGGATGTGGAGTCGAAGGCGCTCATGTACTGTCTCAGAAGCAACGGATCCTTCACCACTCCGACGATCATGGCACTGAATGCGCGTCCATCTCGTATACAGCGAACCGTCTGCCCGATGGCCAGGACTGGATCTCCGAAGAGGATCTCCGCCAACGCCTCGTCGATGGCCGCAGGGATCTCATCGCCATCCTCGGTGGGCCAACGATCCTGTCGCTGGAGAAATCTCCCCGCCAGCATCCCCGGCCTCAGTACCGAGACGAATTCTGGAATCGTAGCGAGGATGGTGTGTCGCATCGTGCCGCGCGGGGTGGTGGATAGACCCAGGTCGATGCGAATCGGCGACACCGAATCGGTGCTCCCCTGCAACTGCTGCTGGATCGAGGCGACATCCTCCATCACCAACGGTCTTCCCTCTGTTTTCACTCCGATGGAGAGGCTTCCCAGCCGCAACGGATTGATCAGCGCCACGAGATCGGTACCGAGCGCTTCAAGGTCGTGGGAGATGGTCCGCCGCCCCCCTTCGATGGTGCCCACGATGGCGACCACCGATGCCAGACCCAGCGCAAAGGTCGAGACCACCAGCAAGGAGCGCATCCGATGGCGCACGATCGACAGCAGTGAGTTCCGCAGAATTCCCGGCAACCCCCTCATCGACCTTCCCTCAACAGCAATGATGGCTCCACATCACTCACTGCCCAGGCGGGAGCCGCACAGGCAATCGCCGCACCAGTGGTGGCGATCAGAACCGCTTCGATGGCTGTTTTCCACGGCAATGTAGCAGTCATCACTGCCGAGGGATCCAGTCCTGCACGGAGGTGGGCCACCACAACCCCGACCCCCACTCCGAGGATGGCACCGACCAGCGAGATCAACACGCCCTCCCACAGGAACTGCCAGAAAATGTCGGCGCGAGTCGCCCCCTCGGCGCGACGCAATCCCACCTCTCCACGGCGGCGACGCCCGGTCAGCAGCAGCAGATTGATCAGTACCAGCAGGCCAATCACCACGGTCACCACGAAAAAGACATCGTGCAGGACCAGATATCCATCCAGCTCCGGGCTTGCGAGGATGGACCAGGCCGCATTGGCGTAGAGAAGCGGCGCCTTGCCACGACGGATCAGAGTCTCCTCGACGAGCACTCTCGCGGAGTTCACTCGACTGGGATCGACCGAGACCACCATCCAATCGACGGGTGCCGCCTTCAGGCTGGCACGATCGACATGCAGTGACATTCCCCCGGTCATCCACGGCGCCTCCACCGGGGCCACCCCCAGCATCTGGAGAGCAGACTCGATCATGCCGGAAAATCGACGGTCCTCTCCGAAGCCGAGAGGATTGACCTTGGATTCTCCCGGCGACTGGATGACTCCCACCACCAGCCAGCTACGAGCGGTCGGTGGAATCTCGCCACCGAGCCCGATCCTGCGATACCTGGAACTGGCGGGATCTGCCCACAGCATCTGCCCGATCGGTGAACCGCTTTCAGCCGCAGGAAGTGCCGCCACCAGCGGTTGCTCCAGTACCACTTCCGGCGGATCGGCGGCCTCTTTGAACCAGCGTCCCTCGAGCAACCGGAGGGATCTGGCAGCGATTTCTCCCTCATCGGAGGCCACCAGGTAGGCCTTCCTCTTCCCTTCAATCGCCGAGTTACCCGACACCGATTGGCCACTGACCAGCGCCTGCGGATAGTTCTCCGCCAACACCGATCGAATCGACTCCAGATCCTCCACCTCGAGCAGGGCTCTGGCTCCCGCTTCCACCTCGACCTGGATCCGGTCAGTGCCCAGTTCCCTCGCTCGTTCCATCGCTGCGGTCCTCGACCCCTGGAGGATCGCCGCAGGGGCGACCATCAGCGCAACCGCCCAGAGAATCCCCTGACAGATCAGGACGGTCCTCCAGGGATGGCGAGCCAACTCCGCCACTGCGCCTCGGATGGAGCCGGGAAGCGGCTTCCTCCACTGTGACAACAGACTTCCTCCAACATCTCTGGACTAATGCCCGGCAGTTGCGGTCGATCCCTCGCCTCCGGGGCACGGGGGGATTATGCTATCCCGATCGTCAAGGGCAACCGGCGTGGAATAGTCAGTGCCAGAGAAGCCCCCCGCACGGGCAGGAGGATCGAGATGAAGAGTATTTTCTACCCATCGAATGGCCGTATTTCGGTGTCGATGAGTGCGCTGTTGGGAATCATGTTACTGCTTCTGGTGCCGATGATCGGCTGCCAGGGACTGGTCCCTTTCGAGGATTCTGTACCCATCGTCAATAAACACCAGCCTGCAGACATCCCCGCTCCTCTCGGTTTTGAGCTCGATGAAAAATCCTGGTCCTACCTGAAATTCCAGCATGCGCCCCTTCCCATGAGAACCGTTGAGGTCATTTACTGGGGAGATCGACCGGTACTGGAGTTGACCCACTGGTACATGGACCAGATGCCGATTCATGGCTGGGAACACATTTCCGGAACCGAAGATCTGGGTGAACAGCAACTGCGTTACCGGAAAGGTGACGAATACGCAGAGGTCCTGATCAAAAGGACACCGGATGAGAGAGGGCACCATTATGTCACCCGCCTCATCGTGAAAATTGGTGTAGAATCCTGAACCTAAGTGCTGCCTAGGTGCAGCGCTGAATGAAAAAGGGAGAGTACATCAAGATGGCCAAGACCGGTCCAGCACGTCCAGACAGTCACCAGCCCACCACCCCTGAGGATCCCGATCAGATCGACACTCAGATCGAAAACCTCACCCTCGAGGTGGCCAAAGCAGCCAAGGTCAATTCAACTCCGATCTTCATCGGGCTGATTATCGTCATCGGTCTGATCACCCTTCCTTCAATTTTCGACTCGCTCAAGGATCGTCAACTCCAGGCCTGGAACAACCAGATCGACACGACGCTTACTGGAGAACCCGATCAGGTGCGGCAAGCCTATCCCGGGTTGCTCAGTGATGTTGAAGGACAAGCGATGGAGGGTCTGGTGATCGGGCGAGTGGCCCGCTGGCTCTGGGATCAGGGGACCGAAGAGGATCGACAGCAAGCGGTGAACTTGCTGGAAAAGAGTCTTAACCGTTTACCGGATAATTACCTGATCAATAGTTACTGGCAGCAGTTCAGCACCTCTCGTGACAGCAGTGTCGGATTCGTGTTGCCGGAAATTCCTGAACTGGTGATTCCCGAGCCGACACCGGCGGTCCCCTCTACCATCGATGATCCGCTCATACCGACACTCACCACCGGCGATCCGGTCAAGCCAGTACTCACCACCGACGAGCCCGTCAAACCAGTACTCACCACCGAAGAATCGGTCAAGCCGACACTCACTACCGACGAGCCCGTCAAACCAGTACTCACCACCGAAGAGTCTGCACCGCCGGTTTCGGAACCCGTAGTTCCGGATGAGCCGACCGATGCCGTTGAGGACCTGGGGCCACCCGCACCAGCCACTGGTAGTGGCGGCGACTGAGGGGCCTTCCGGCCCCGCTCGACCCGAACGACGTGAATTCCAAGTCGAGTCCGAAGATGTGGGAGATCGTCTCGATCGCTGGCTCAGTCGCCAGGTCCCCGAGCACTCTCGCTCTGCCTTGCGACGATTCATCGACGAGGGTCGAATCACCATCGGCGGAAAAAGTTGCCGCGCTTCTCATCGGATACAACTGACCGATCGAGTCTCCTTCGATCCTCCACCGATCCCCTCGCCGATTCCGCTCCCTGAAGATCACCAGTTGCAAATCCTCCATCAAGATGACGACATCATCGTGATCTCCAAGGAGGCGGGGATGATCGTTCACCCGGCACCCGGTGCGCCGCCGGAAGGTACCCTGGTCAATGCGTTACTGGGGCATTCTGGCCAACTGTCCTCGGTCGGAGAAGCGGGCAGACCTGGAATCGTACACCGCCTCGATCGTGAAACCTCTGGAGTGATGGTGATCGCTCGCACCGACTTTGCACACAAGGAACTGGCACGTCAGTTTCATGATCGAGAGATCGCCAAGGAGTACCTTGCTCTCTCTCATGGAATCCCGACCACCCTTTCTGGTGAGATCGACCTCCCGTTGGCGCGATCACTTACCGACCCGAGGAAAAGGGTTGTGAGACATGAGCAAGCGGCTCGAGAATCTTACACGGCATGGAAGCAGATCCGCACCATCGGCAACGATTCGATGAAGGGAATCTGCTGGTTCCACTGCTTCCCCAGGACCGGGAGAACCCACCAAATTCGCGTCCACTTGCGAGCCATCGGCCACCCGATCCTCTGCGACTTTCACTATGGCAGGGAAACGAAACTGGACCTCTCCCGCTGGGTCCCTGCGGCACCCGCTGCTCCACTCGAGCGTCACGCGCTGCACGCATGGAGACTGCACCTTCGTCACCCCTCCAGTCATCAATCGATGCACTTTGAAGCACCGCTGCCCGAGGACCTGCTTCCCTGGTGGGAGTCGGCCACTGCGATCCAGGACGGTGAGTGAGTTGGCTGGCGGTGACATTGCAGTGGAGTCCCCTAAACGCTAAGGTGTTCTTTCATGGAGGCCTGTTTCCCACGGAATGATCCGTGAGGGAGTGCCCCAGACGAGGGAGTGGAGAGTTGAGCGAATACGTCGAATCCTTTCAAAAAGTGCCCCTGTTCGAAGGGCTCTCTCACTCTGAAATTGCTGACCTGCTGAGGATCTCTGAAGATATCGTCGCAAAGAAGAGCGACACCGTGGTCCTTCAGGGCACCCCAGGAGATGGTTTCTACATCATCGGAGCAGGAGCTTTCGAGGTACTCAAGTCGGGTAATCGTAACGAAGTGCTCGGCCGCCTCGAGGAACTCTCATTCTTCGGCGAGATGTCCCTGATCAGTCACGATGTGAGAAGTGCCACAGTGATGTGTGTCGAAGATGGTCGCCTCAAGAAGATTCCCTCAGGTCCTTTTCAGCAACTTCTCGAAGAGGGCAACATGGTGGCCTACAAGATGATCCTCAACATGGCCAGGATCCTGGCCCAGAGACTCGCGGCCTCCGACGACCGCCTCGTCTCCTGAGCGATCAGGCCTACTGACGTGCCCCGATCTGGATCGATCCGAATCTCCAGCGGCCACCTGCGCGGGCGTAAAATCGAAGTTCCTGCCGGTTCCATAGTCCGCCCGATGAGAACCAGAGTCAGGGAATCTCTCTTCAACATCATCCAGGAACAGTTGTCAGGGGCTCGGGTACTCGATGTGTTTGCTGGATCGGGCGCCCTCGGAATTGAAGCCGTCTCCCGCGGAGCGCGTCAGGCGATTCATGTCGAGAAGGACCGCGCCGTTCAGACGATGTTACGTAAAAATCTCGAGACTCTTGGCATTCCTGCCCAGTGCAAGGTGCTGGAGATGGATGCCTACCGCTTGGCGGATCGCCCTCCGATTGGTGGCGAATTCGAGGTGATCCTGCTCGACCCACCTTTCCCCGATTATTCCCGTCCCGGAGCGATCCCGTGGCAACTGGCCAGTGATCTGGCCCGGGGGGAATGGCTTGCAGCAGGAGGGATTCTCGCCATCGAGCACCCCTCCCGCGAGCCCACGGCTACGCCGCCGCCAGGTCTGACAGCACGGCAGAATCGTCGCTACGGTGACACTCGCCTGACCATCTGGGAGAAGAGCGCTGTAGATCAGCCGTCGTAACTGAGATCGATCTCGTGAGCCTTGTCGAGGAATCCCGCCAGCAAGGCGACCGTCGCTTCCAGATCCCGAGCATCGATGGTCTCGACCACGGTATGGACGTAGCGACACGGAATCGACAGCGTGATCGCTGGTACGGCACTGCCTCCACGTTGAATACCACCGGCGTCGGTCCCACCCATCGTCAGGATTTCCATCTGGAACGGAATCTCCTTTTCGCGGGCAATCTCTCTCATCGCCCTGACCATCTTCGGGTTGGAAATGCTCGACGAGTCGTGAACCTTGATCGCAACTCCAGCACCCAGCGACGAGATCTTCTCGTGTTCACTGGCACCTGGGGTATCGCAGGCCAGGGTGACATCGATGGCGACTCCACAATCAGGCTCGATTCTGTGTGAAGCGGTCATCGCTCCCCGTAGACCGATCTCCTCCTGGGTAGTGGCCACCGCATAGACGCTGACGTTCTCATTGGAATAGCGTCGCATCGCTTCGATCATCGTGTAGATCGATACACGGTTATCGAGACTCTTGCCAGTACAGCGGTCGCCACTGACCTGGAACTGTTGCTGAAGAGTGACCGGATCTCCGATCTCGATCCGTGCCTTGGCTTCCTCGCCCGACAGACTCACATCGACGAACAGCTCGGGCACCGTGGGCATCTTTTTACGGTCTTCGGGAGTCATGATATGAATCGGTTTCGAACCGATCATGCCGGTGATCTCTTCACCACCGCTGGTGACGATGGTCACACGCTTGGCGATGAGAGTCTTGGGGTCAAAACCACCCAGCGGGGAGAGGCGGATGAAGCCCTTGTCGTCGATGTGTTTGACGACAAATCCGATCTCATCCATGTGCCCGGCCAGCATCACCTTGGGTGATCCCGGTTTACCCTCCTTGATGGCGATACAGTTGCCGATGCCATCGACCTCGATGCGATCGACATGATCCTTGATCTCTCTGCGAAAGATGGCACGGATTCGATCCTCGAACCCTGGAGCACCATATGCTTCACATAATTCCTTCAGCAGTTCCATTCTGGTGCCTCTCATTCCGCTTCCCTCGACGAGAAGTAGAGTTGTGGTGAATCGACTCGAGGAAGTCTCGAATCCTGATAGTCGCCGAGAAACAGGGGGCTCGTCAAGGGAAGGAACCGGGAGCTTCTCCATCGCTTCGAGAATCTCTCAGTCGACTCAAATTGACCGATCCAGCCCTTTGCGGAGTTCCCTCGGGCAACTCTACCCGCCAGCGCTCTGCCACCAGGTGATACTGCCGGGAAAAGGGATGGGGCCGCGGGTGACGGAGGATCTGAAAGGTGATCGCTTCGACCTGCCCATCACTCGATTCGATGTCGATGATGTCACAACGGCCACGATGGGTCGGCTGGAGAGAGGTCCCTTCGAGACGCCTCGGAGAACCGAACAGGTCGCCCAGTTCCTTGCGGGCTCTCCTCCGCAACACCCACGCCTGCCACCAGCGACCCGCAGTGCCCCATCGACTCAAGAGGTGTCTCGCCTCTTCTGGCTGATCCGCTGGAGGTCATCTCTTTCATCATCGGAAAGGGATTCGATCCCTTCGCGACTGACCTTGGTCAACAACTGGTCGAGGCGGTTCTCTTCCGCCAGGTCGCGACTCTCCTGAGTAGGCTTCTGTGGGTAGTAATCCGCCGGGCTTCGCTGCCCGGAACTCGAGGATACGGGTTCCGATGATGCGGATCTCGAGGGCGCGGATCTCGACCGGCGACCACCATCCAAACGACTGAGATCGAAGAATCGTGGCAACACCCACAGCACCAGGATCGCGAAGAGAATGCCGCCCAGATGGGCTCCATGACCCACACCGGTCCTGATCCCATTGAACTGATCGAGCAATCCCTTCAGATCGAAGAATGTCAGCACTGCGGCAATCAGCCATGCGGGAGCGGGCAGGATGCCCCAAATCAGCACGATCGACTTTGGATAGTAGATGGCGAATGCTGTACTGACCGCCAGCACTCCTCCAGAAGCCCCGAGGCAGCGAACATCTCGTAGGCCAAAAACGGGTGACAAGCTGATCATGCACATCGATGAGAAGATCAACGACCCGATGTAGAAGTAGAGGAACCTTCTCTTCCCCCAGCGCGACTCCAGCACCGGAGCAAATGAGATGAACACCAGCATGTTGATGAGAAAGTGCCAGAAATCGACATGAGAAAAGGTCGCGGTGAGCAGGGTCCAGATTTTACCGGAAGAGACCCCGCCCCAACTGACGGTGAATTGAGCATTCATAAATGCTCCTGAAGAAAACTGCCAGCCGATGAAGATCAAAACATTGATGGCTACCATCAGGGTCACGCCACTCATCTGACGGATCCTGTTACCGGTGCTACCGGCCCCCTGCATGTAATCGCGATCAAAGATGCCCAAAACAGCCTTTCTTCAGGAATCCAGCACTTCGGTGTAGACGTCGTGGTGAAATCCGACGATCAGTGTCTTTCCGATCTTCAAGGTCGGCGCGCGCAAATTGCCGCTGGGACCGATGATTCCCTTGGCGAGTACATCGTCATCGGGATCGTCCTTGTTCATATCGTAATCGACAAACTTCTGCCCCCGAGCCACCAGAACACGATTTGACGAACGTGCGATAGAAATCGCCTCTTTCGCACCGATGCGTAACTTCTTGGCATCGACCAGTTCCTTGCAGGAGGGATCCTCACCCAGGAACTCCTGGGCCTTTCGACAAGAATTTCAGCCGTTTCGGTGATACCACCAGTCGATCTTCTTCATCGTTCGATCCCCTCAATTTCAGTGGTTCTGGCGCTGATTCGCCGACCGCCTGCCGGCGGGAGAGTTTTCCTGCGTTCCTTTTACCCGACCCGGCCATGCCGCCCAAGGTGGACCGTCATCAATCTCTCTCTTGCACCTGATCGACCACTGCCCGTAACCGGCGCACCCCATCGACCAGACGCGGACCCGGTCTACCGAGATAGGCCTCCGGGATGCAATGGACCTGCTGCGCGAGAACTGCGGTCACCTGTTGCCAGCCTTCGCGATCGATCACCTTCTGTGGCTTGTACTGGGATGCCTCGATCCCACACCATGAGATCACCACCGCATGTGGATCCTTTTCCACCGCATCTTCCGCCGTCACCACCAGGCTATGAGTGGGCTGCTCCCTCCACGGATTGATCGCTCCCACCAGTTCCAGCATCTCATTGACCCATGAATCGCGACCCGGAACGAAGACGGGTCGAGGCCACCACTCGACCAGGATCGGGATCGGCGGCCCAACTCTGCACTCGGCAGGCTGAAGTCCACGTTCCATCCAGCCACACAGTGCTTCTCCCCGACCACGAACCTCGAGCAAATCGGCAATCTCGCGTACATCTCGGAAGACATCGGCGAGCGATCTCGGGTCGGGAGCCACATGTGGAAGTCCTTGCTGCTGCAGTTGCTCCACCACTTTTTCGTGGCCGGGAACCGTCAGCGATGCCAACACGATGTCGGGGCTTGTACCGACCAGAGCTTCGACATCGATGGTGAGATCGGGTCCGACCCTCTCGACCCGTCGGCAAACCGATTCGGGATGATCGGAATGATCATCGATGGCCACCAATTGGTCTGCCAACCCGAGGGCGCAGACGATCTCGGTGTTGGAACAGGTCAGAGAGGCGATTCGCATGAAACGAGAATAACCGCCAGCGTGAAGCAAGTCAGGTGCGTGCGGGGCTCCCCTGGCTTTTCGGCAGCAACAACCCTAACAATCCGGCATGGGTCTCGAGCAGCGCCTTGCCCAAGGCGCTGGTCACGGCGGTGGGATCCGGATCTGCCAGGTAGGCGATGGCCCGCACCGATCCATCCGATCGCAGCGGAATCACTGCCAGGCTCTGGATGCCAGAAGAGTACAGTTCCTCCATCGCCTGAACCCTCGGTTCATCGACGATCCTGGCGGCGAGAATCGATTTACCGCTCTCCCAGACATCCTCCACAGCAGCGAGAGCAAGTCGCTCGTGGTGACCCTTGAGTGGAGCCCCAACCGAATCCGCGGCACAGATCACCCGGACTTCATCACCTCGACGAACCAGAATCCAACCCTGACTGGAACCGGTCGACCGGACCAGGCAAGCGAGTGCCTTCGGGATCAAGACTCGTGGTAACGCCACCGTTGCGGCCTCGGTCAACAGTGAGGCCACCCGTAACATCTCCTCTGAATGATGATCGACCTGGGGATCAGCAGTGGCGGCACTATTGACCGCAGGACTTGCCGCTGTAGCCGTCTCCGGGGCGGGAATCTCGCGAGCCACACCTTCTCCGTCAGCGCCATCGCCGAGTTGATTGTGGGTCAGGTAATGCTCTCTCAGTGGATGAGGCAATCTCTCGGCGAATGCCTGATGCAGTTCATCCGCTTCCGCATAACAGCGGCGAGATTCGTCCAGGTTCCGCAGTTCGATGTGGATTTCCGCCTGCTGGATCAACGCCTCGATACGCAGGGGACGATCACCACAGGTCTGTCCGGTTCGCTCCGCCGAGATCAACAACTCGAGAGACTCGGTCGGATCGGCTCCCGTGGCACAACGCCAGCGAGCCTGCAACAGTGCAGCTTTCCCCTCGAATCCAGGATGAGAGTTCTCGCCGAGAATGACCTGGATCCGCTCCAGCTCCTCCTCGACTCGCTCGATTTCTTTCACATCGAGGTGGAGTTCCGCCAGTTCGACCAGGCACTCCAGCAATCCGATTCCGGTTCCAGCCCGAGCGTGCACACCCAGTGCTCGGAGCAGATCTCCCTCGGCTCCGCCATGATCTCGCTGGATCCTGCGGATCCGGCCACGGGCCAGATGATTACGGACCCCGAGAAACCTCATCCGGTTTTGCTGACTGATTTCGAGCGATGCTTCGATCTTCTTCAGTGAGGAGTCCAGGTCTCCGCAGATCAGGAACACGGATCCTTCTCGATGGAGAGAGCTCGCCTGACCCGACAGATCGCCCAGTTCTACGGCCATCGTGAGAGCTTGTTGTGCCAGTTCGAGAGCTTCCATCGGCTCCCCCGCCACAAGATGGGTCTCCGACAGTGCATTGAGCGAGTTCACCATTGCCGGGACATCACCGAGGTCCTCACGGATTTCCAGGGCACGGCGATGGAAGTCTTTCGCCTGATCCATCTCATTTCGATACAGCGAAGCATTGCCGATGGAACTGAAGAAGATCGCATGGTCAGCGGTCCGCTCCGAATCTCCTGCAAGGGAGAGTCCTTCTCCGCTGATCTTCATCGCTCGGTCATAATCTCCGATGCATACGTTTAACCAGGCCAGTTGGCTGAGCACGCAGATCTGCTCTCGATTTCTATCTTCACCTTCGAGACGAGAGACCACCTCTGAAGCTTCGCGAACCAGCCGAAGTGCTCCAGGATAATCGCCACGGATCTCCTCGATCTTGCCCGACTTCCGTAACGCCCGGACTCGACATAGATCCAGTTCCACTGTTTGATCTTCCTGCTCGATACGGGCTTCCTGGATGATCATCAGGGATGACTGAGCGAGATCCAGTTCTCCAACCACGGTTGCAGCATCGCCAATTCGCTCGTGAATGGCGAGCCAGTCGGAGATTCTTTCATCTTGGTTTTCAATCTGCAGCAACGCATCTCGGTAGTGTTCGAGAGCCTTGGAGTGCGCGTGCATCTCAGTCATCGCATCCCCAGCAGCCAGCAGATGCTCCAGCGCCCGTTCCGGATGATCGGACAACTGGTAATGATGGGATAATTCTTCACGGACCGGGTCGAGGTTCTGCTGATGATGCTCCTCGATCGCATCCGCGAGCATTCCATGTAACCGCCGCGATTCTGCAGGCGGAATATCTCGACTGACGATCTCCCGCAACTTTGGCTGGAGAATTGAGTAGACCGGACGCCCACCATCCAGACTTCTTCCGATCATTCCACGCGCTTCCAGTTCCCGGATCTGCTGGCGAAGTTCTCTCCCTAGCCCATCGATCGACTCGATCAGAGCGAGGGGTACCGGACGGCCATGCAAGGCCAGCAATCGGAGGATGCTTCTCGACTCCTCTCCGATCACCTTCACCCGACGATTCAGGACCTGGTGAATGCCTGCGGGGAGCTCGACCCTGGCGAGATCTCCCCCACCCCGGATGGTCCAAGCTTCACCCTGTCGCTGGATGATTCCCTCCTCCTGCAAGACCTTGAGCATTTCGACGATGAAGAGCGGATTTCCCCCGGTCCGCTCCTCCAGTCGATCAAGGAATGTAGACGGAATCTCATCCACTTGCAGGACGTGATGGATCAACTCAGTGATCTGAGTCCTGCCAAATCTCTTCAATTTCAGTTCGCTCATGGATGAAGAGGCACTGACCATCTCCAGGAATTCCTCCGTGGCGTCCGATCGTTTCTCGTCATCACGAATCGTCGCGATGATGAGGATTCTTGCCGGGCTTCCTTCTCTCTGCAGTTTCTGCTGGAGACGTGAGAGCAGGGCAATGCTCGGATCATCCGCCCAGTGGAGATTATTGAGGACCAACACGCAGGGCTTGATGGCGGAGGACTCCTCGAGAAATGAAGCGATTTGATCCATGAATCGCACTCGCTCACGATCGGGGCGATCACCGGCATCTCCCTGCGAGGGCAACTGGGAATCTCTCAGCCTCGGACAGATTTTTCTCAGTGAGTCTTCGTACTTGCGGAAGATCTCTGACTCGAACCCGATCGAGATCGCCTGCTGCTCGATGATCGATCGAAATGGGTGGTAAGCATCCGGGACCGATTCGTGACAGTTCCCGCAGAACAGTGGAACCTCTCGCAATTTCAGCAGATGACCAAACTCGTCGATGAGCCTCGATTTACCGATTCCGATCTCCCCCGAGACCATCACCAGTGGCCTTTCCAGGTTGACGGGGTGCTCCTTGCCCCCCTCGCGCAGAGAGATTCCGAGGTTGCGCTCGGCACTCTCACGCAGGTGCTCCAGCTCGAGTCGCCGCCCCACCAGGCGGTTGCTATGGAGATAAGACAACTGGGTCTCAGCAGTTTCCACCTGCCAGTGGCGACCGGCCCCGGCACTGAGTGAGTGAATGATCTCACGAGCACTGGAAAAACGATTCTCGGGATCCTTCTCGAGCAATCGGATCACGATCTCGATGATGTATTCCGATTCGCCCTTCAGATCTGCACGCATCTGCTCGCGCCAGTTACCCCCAGATCGACCCTGAGAGGATCCGTCGGCGGAAACAAAGGGGAGACGTCCAGTCAAGATCTGATGAAGGGTGACTCCGAAGGAGTAGAGGTCCGCACGGCGATCGGGATTGCCACCTTCAATGATCTCTGGAGCAACGTAATGGAGAGTACCTTTGATGGCGAAATCAAAGGTCCCGGTGATTTTTTCGGCAAGACCAAAATCGATCAGCTTCACTCGAGGGGGGCCGAGACAACGATCGGTGGAAGCCGGATGATCCTCGACCTGAACCACCTTCGAAGTGTCCACTTTACCGATCTCTCTCGACCGAGTGACCAGGATATTGTCCGGCTTGATGTCAAAGTGGACATAGCCTTGAACGTGGATGTACTCCAACGCTCTGCAGATCTGTACGACCACATCGAGAAACTCCTGCTCCTCGAAAGCCCTGCACGCTTCCAGCAAATCATCTCCACGGATGAACTCACTGACGATGAACCAGTCATGGCTATCGGTGATGCGGCCGAAGTCGTGAACTCGAGCCAGGTTTGGATGGCGAAGCCGAGTCAAAGCCTCGTACTCGACCTTGGACCACTCCTCGGAATCTTCCAGGTGGTCAGAACGCAACACCTTGAGGGCGACCTTGCGACGGACCTGGAGGATGTCTTCGCAGAGGAAGACCGTCCCCATCGCCCCGGCACCCAGTTGACGGATGACCCGGTACCTGCCGTTGATAGATTCACCTGCGGTGAAAGAACCCATGCTGACCCCGGGAACGGGGCTCCAGGGCACCTTCAGCGGCGCCTACCGTTCCTGATGAAGAATACGACGAAATCGCAGATGGGGCCGCCGGCATCCGCGGGGTCGATCGAGGGGGGCCAGAGAGGACATCTCGCCGCTTCTCTGGATCGACCTGAAACCGCTTCCATGGGGCCATCTGGGGTAGATGAGCCTTCAGCGAATCTGCCGGAAAGGGTCTTCCTGATCGAGTTCAGTGCGCAACTTGTCGACCTTCGAGATCCACTGCAGCGTCGCATCACGGATCGCCTCTGGAATCTTATTCTGCTTGGCTGCCGCATCGATGATGGCTGACAACTCATTTTCCGCAGGACTGAGAACTCCCTTGGCGACCTCTTGCCAGAAGTTCTTCTCGTGCGAGTCTTCCGTCAGTCTCGATCTCAGTATGTAATCTTTGGCCCTGTCATCGACCCAGAACTGCACCTTAGTCAAGATGAGTTGCGCTTCTTCAACGGTCATGGGAGGTCGATAGAGTTTGACCTGTCTCCACCGCTCCGCCTGTTCAGGATTGGCATCAGTGGAACCACCAAACGGCATTCCGATCAGGCCGAGTAGCACCAATGTCACCACCGGAATGCCGATCATCGCGGTGATTCCCAGGGTCACATCGCCAAAATCAATCTCAGTTGAATCGGGGTCGAACGGCGCCTTGGAAGTTGCTCGTGGAGGGGAGGGGGATCGTTTGGCCAACCGCTTACTCCTCAGTATCCCAGTCGCCACCGAGTGGGGCCACATGGATCAGGTCATTGATCAAAGTCTGTAACTGGCCAAAATCTCTGTTGTACCCGGAGAACTCCTGGGGAAGAGTCCCATCCGGCTTCCGCACATCTTGCAGCATCGCTCTGAGTTGATCGAATGTGGCGCCGGTGTAATCGTTTGCCGCCAACCATTTTTTAGAAAATCTCTGGGTGTCCTCATCGCTTCGCAGCCGCACCACTTCCCGCACCATGGTCTTGCACTTGAGGATCCTCCGCTTGATCGCATTGTATTCTTCGTTGGTGTCGGTCTCGATCACCACTGTCGTCGCTTCCGTCGGACGATTGAGCAACGAGTACACGAAAAACACCCCTGTCCCGACCAGCAAGACCAGGGTCACGATCACGACGATCGGATTGGCCCCCTTCTTTCGAGGGGCTCTATACGGGACCCTGGAATCCACATCCTGCGAATCGTCTCCAGAGGGTCGGGGTCCACGATTTCCTGAACCCGCTCGAGGCGGGCGTCTACGGGCGCTGACCATCTTCATCTCCTCCCGGAAGTCGATGCAACTCACCACAAGGGTCCCCGTTTGCATCGCTCCGAACCTGGATGGTAGCCAGCACCTCCCACAGCGTCAACGCACACCCGGTGGAGAAGAAGCGCACAGAACCCAACTCCCAGCACTCGATTCCATACGAGGTGAGCCGGAATCTGTCTCCTCTACCCCCCTGGGAAGAACCAGGCGAACATCTCCCTCCGCCAGGATCGATTCACTTCCTTCGAACTGAACCTGCCCCTCGAGCACCACCAGGATCGAGCAGCGCTGAGGGTCTGCAGGCCAGTGGCCAGCGAACTGCCCCCTCAACTCATCGAGCCAAAACGGCCCCTCTGGAATGGGGCGCCACCAACCGGTGGCGTCCGCATCCCTTCCGATCGGAACTTCTGGTGAACCAGCGGGCGCAGTGGTCCATCGCACCTGATCGAGGTGTAGTTGGCGAGGCTTCCCATCGAGCCCGACCCGGCCTCCGTCATCCACTCTCCATGTCACATCGGAGGATTGCTGGATCTCTGCCAGCAGGATGCCGGCGCCGATCGAGTGAATCGTACCGGCAGGCAAATGGATGATATCTCCACGCTTCACCGAGACCTCATTCAATGCACTGGCGATCTCCTCACCAGCCCTGACTCGAGCCACCAGCCGCTCGACATCCCACCCTTTTCGCAATCCGACCTGCAAGCGTGCGCCCGGGAGTGCATCGAGGATGATCCATGCTTCACTCTTTCCTCGTGGCCCGAGTCCCAGGGAAATTGCCAATTCATCGTCTGGATGGACCTGAACCGACAGATCCTGTGCGGCGTCGATAAACTTGAATAGAAGAGGGAGCCTTGCAGGACCAGGCGGCAGTTCCGCTGCTCCGAGGATGCGCCGAGGAGACTGCTCGATCAGGCTTCGCAGGGTTCTACCAGCCTCGGGTCCACGAGCCACCACCGAGTGATAGGTCTGCTGCTGTTCCCCGACATCGGCGACCTCCCAGCTCTCCCCGACCGGCTCTTCCATCGCCAGTTGGGGACGCAGATGTTCGAGCAAGCGGCGGCCACCCCAGGGTCTTCTCACGCCGATCGGGTGAAACTCCAGAAGAGTAGGAGAAGCACTCAATGACCCGATTCCCTGGTCAGGCCTTGCGCCTCGGTGAACATCTCTCGCGCTTCTTCAAGGGACCTCTCGGTAGCCCGATCGCCTCGCAACATCGAGGCGAGTTCCTGGATTCTTGACTCTCCGGTGACCTCCTCGATTCGAGTACTGGTCACTTGCCCACGGGACTCCTTGATCACCCTGTGATGACGCGTTCCGTGACAGGCCACCTGAGGAAGGTGCGTCACGCAAAGCACCTGGTGGTCGTTACCGATCTGATGGAGTTTCTCACCGATGGCCGCGCCCAGGCGCCCGCCGACTCCGGAGTCGATCTCATCGAATACCAGGGTTCCAGTGCGAGTAGATCCCGCAAGTACCCTTTGCAGGGCGAGCATCAACCTCGACAGTTCACCGCCACTGGCGACATCTCCGATCGATCGCAGGGATTCTCCCGGATTGGCGCAGAACAGGATCTCGAAATGGTCCGCTCCGCGCTCATCCATTCCATTCCAACCCACGGCTGGTTCCAGAGTCCTCAGTTGCCCTTCGAGACGCGCCTTGTCGAGTCCTAGATCGGTCAATTCTTCAGTCGATTGCTCGACCATCTGGGCCACCACTGCGAGCCTGGCGACATGGAGCCGGTGGGCCCCCTCGGAGAGTTGCGAGATGCATCGCTGGAGACCCTCGCGAAGTTCTGGCAGCTCATCATCGGCTCCTCCGAGAATCGCCAGTTCCTCCCGACATTCATCTCGGTAGTCGATCAGGTCATCTCCGCTGCGCTGATATCGATTCTCGAGCGTGACCAGTTGGTCGACCCGCTGGCGCTTCTGCTCGAGGAGTTGCGGATCCAGATCGAGGCTCGACTCCACATCTGTGAGCCCACGCACAGCTTCGGTCAGCAAAATCAACGATTCGGAACAACCTTCGACCAGCGCCTCGATACCCGGATGAAGAGCAGTCATCCGCTGAAGATCTCGGCGAGTTTCTGCCAACTGATCGAGGATGCTGCCCTCCTGTTGCTCGAATTGCTGCCGCACCGTCTCGATCGATGCCAGCAACTGATCCCGATCCTCCAGCAACTCCAGTTCCTGTTCAAGATTCTCACGTTCGTCACCGCTGATGTTGGCCTGGTCCAGTTCCTCGAGGATGTGTTCGAGGAACAACCGTCGGTCGCTACGCTCGCGGACTCCCTCCTCGATGAGATGGATCTTGGCCTCCAGCTCGCGCGCTTCCTGCCAGCTTCTGGCGTGCTCCTCCCGCAATTCTAGCAGTCCACCAAATCGATCGAGAAGATCGAGTTGTGCGCCGGGTTGGAGCAATGTCAGGGCATGGCCCTGGCCGATCACCTCGATCAGCAGGGGTGCGATTCGCCGTAGGATGGTGGTGGTGTTCTCACGGCCATCGATACGACAGCGACTTCGCCCCTCACGACGAACCTCGCGCTCGATGACCAGTTCTCCATCCTCGATGGGCGAACCGAGCAGTTCCGAGATCTTCATTGCCGTGGGTCCATCGAAGTGAAAGATTCCCCGGACCCGTGCGCGTTCAGCGGTCCTTCTGACCAGATCGGTACGAGTTCGCTCTCCTCGAAGAATCGCCATCGATGCCAGCAGCATCGATTTCCCGACCCCGGTTTCCCCGGTCAGGACCTGAAGACCTGGACCCATCTCCAGTTCAGCGTGTTCAATCAATCCCAGGTTTTCGATGGAGAGGTGGACCAGCACCGTCGGACTCCGATCTTCAGTGAGCCTGGGACCC
>Ga0114993_10000622_pt1 | contig 41070 bp, 28 predicted proteins | sample ArcticOcean_MG_C_FD_87042 | JGI IMG/M metagenome (GOLD analysis project Ga0114993, IMG submission 87042) | Marine microbial communities from western Arctic Ocean - ArcticOcean_MG_CB2_150 | ecosystem: Environmental > Aquatic > Marine > Oceanic | place: Arctic Ocean: Canada Basin | collected...
CGTGGAACGCAGGGAATATGGAGTCTTTCCAGCCAGGCACAAGGCTCATGGCGAAGTCAACACTAATCAACATGTGCACAACTACGAGGAGCATAAAGTAGAAGCCACCAAGGAGAGACAAGCCGACATTTAGCTTTCTCCATTGATGAGGCAATCCAGTCCACTCCATCGCCATGCGTCGGTATATGTTCTGTCTTGCTCCGCTGGCATGATCTCTTACCGCAGCCATATCGGGTATAGAAGCGAAGAAAAGAAGTGCCAAACCACACACTACAAGAAGCCCCAAGCCTATTGTGTCCCATAAGTGAGGGCTGTGACCTGGCCAGTTGAACCAGATACTTCTTCGGCCATCTGTAACCGGGAGAACCCACAATAGTGGTATAAGCAGGAAGAAGTTAAACAACCCAACAACCGCAAACAACTCGGAAATTCTAGCCAAAGGCCTGCGCCAGTGCGCTTTTGCCATGCGTAATGCCACGGACACCAAGACCGCTGACTGTGAAATTATGAAGATGTACGCAAATGTTGTAGCATAGTAGCCCCACACATTCCTGTCATCAAATCCCTCTGCCAGAAGAAGTATGAATCCAATGATCCCTAGGCCAAAGAGCCCGCCTAATATGGCGGCCACCGTCCAAAACTGCCTACCAGGAGACTCATGCACCTGAAGGATATCCTGAGTAAGCTCCTGCGCGGTCATTCCCAAATAGGATGGCGGCGCTGGATGGTGAAGCTCATGCATGTGTGTCCACCTCTGTCTTGGCGTGGATATCTACCTTCTTCAGATAGATGACATTGGGCTCTGTTCCTAAGTTTTCCAGAAGCCTATACCCCCTACCACCATCTGCAAATTGTTCTTGTTTCATACGAGAAACCTGGCTCTCAGGGTCCTTGAAGTCGCCGAAGACCAATGTGCTGGTTGGGCAGGCCTGAACACAAGCAGGAAGGAAATTACCTGCCTTCATATTTTCGTCAGTCAATCTCTCGCCCAACTGCCCTTCGATCGTGCGCTCAGCCGTGTGCAAGCGCTGTATGTTGAAGGTGCACTTCTCCATGATGCCACGACTTCTTACGGTGACATCTGGGTTGAGTTGGTTCTTCAGAGTCTCTGGCCAAACAGGCTCCCAGTAGTTGAAGAAACGTACTTGGTAGGCACAGTTGTTGGCGCAATAACGCGTGCCAACGCAACGGTTGTAAACCTGAACGTTCATCCCCTGATTGTTGTGATACGTGGCGTATACAGGGCAAACAGGTTCGCAGGGCGCATTCTCGCAGTGCTGGCATAGAATGGGAATAAACTTCGCTTTCACATTTGGGAACTCGCCCTCCCAGTACCGCTCCACATGAATCCACTGGATGGCGCGGCGTTGCCGAAAGCGGTCCTCCGTGTTCAGTGGGATGTTGTTCTCCGCCTGACAAGCCACTACACACGCCTGACAGCCTGTGCAACGATCTACGTCTACAACCATTCCCCACTTGTGGTCTATTCTCTCATTAGCCATTGAAATCTCCTGCTTTCCCTATGCCGATATCATCTAGTTCGGCGGTGCTATCTGTACTATTTTCGCATTTTCGAGTTCAAATGCTGGTACATTGCCCTCGAAGCGCGACAGGTCGATATGCTCTCCGGTCTTCTTGATCTTGACCCTCGTGGCGGCCCACGCCAAGGCTCCGGTATCACCATCGACTATTGGAGTCAAAATGGAGAGAGTGTTGACGCCAATGCCTTCGGCATACCGCTCGGAGTACTGCTCGGAGGCCTTGTGACCCTGACCCACAGGTATTGACACGGTCCAAGGCGGCACAGCAGGATGGATGTACGCTGGCGCAATCACCGTGCCGTTGGAAGATGTTACCTCCAACATATCACCCTCCCTGATGCCCTTTTCTTCGGCGGTCTTGGTATTCATCTCAACCCAAGTCCGCCAGACCATAGTTGTCACAGGGTCAGGCGCTGCCTGAAGCCAGGGCAGGTGGGCCAAGTTACCATCTGCAATGGAATTCGACAGGAATGGGATGAGGTTATATGTGTCCTCACCTGTTGGACCTTCGATTGAGATATTTGGCCAGATTGTATCTAGTGGCCGAGGGTCACTACCAATGGCACGTTCCTTAGCCTCGGTATCCCACCAGCCTCCCCTTTGGAGCACTCCATTCCAGAAGCCATCGAAGGTGCCAGCCCTAACCGAGCCACGGTTTTCCATCCAGAGCTTCTCAGCTCCTTTTTTCAGCAGATCCTGAAAAGTTGGATTGTCGTTTCCGTCAATACCCAACCTACCAGTGAGGCCGATGTTCAAAGCCGCACCCAAAAGGAGCACCTCATCACCAAAACTGCGCGTTTCCGCATGAAAGGGCCTGACGACAGGCTGCTGAAGCCCCATGGACTGATAGCGTGGGCCAGGATCAGGGACATCGTCGCCCCAATCCTCCAAGTAGGTATGCTCAGGCAAGATGAGATTTGCCTTTGCTGAGGTCTCATCCATAAAGCTGGAGAACGCTATTACGAAGTCCGCATTCTCCACGGCTGTGACGAAGTTAGCATCAGGCGGTAGCCCATAGACGGGGTTGACACCGCGGATCATAAGCACCTGCGGGCTGTCCATCTCCTTCCAATCGCGGAAGGAGGCGGGCACGCCCATGTTCATGACGTCCTGACTGGCCAATCTCTCAATAGGCGGGGCTGGGTTGAAGAAAACGCCGCCGTCTTTGTTTACGTTGTTTACAAGCAGGTTCAAGGAGTATACCGCCCTCAGGTTGAACAGGCCGCTTGTGTGTGCCCCAGCAGACCCTCCGCCAATGGCCAAGCTTGGCTGGTTATTCTGGTCAGCAAAAACATGAGCAAGCTCTACTATTCTTTCCTCGCTGACGCCAGTGGCTTCCACCACATCGTGACTGTCTGGCCTGAAGGCATCCAAAGCCTGGTATCCATTCCCGCCTGTCAGGACATTGGCCGCTCCTCTATCACCCAGACCATCTCTGATAATAACGTAGACCATGCTCATGGCTAGGATGCCTTCCCCGCCGGGCTTTACAGGAACCCACTCGTCTGCACTAGCCGCTGTCATCGAAAAACGCGAGTCGACCTGAACATGAACGCCACGCTTACCAGGACCCTGACGAAGCTCGCCGTAGCCGCGTGAGTATTTTACAGGAGAGATCCAAGTGGAAAGGAAGTCAGCTCCAAAGGAAATGAGATATCTGGAGTTCTGTATGTCAAAGTCAGGCAGCCTGTCCTGTCCAAACACGTCCTTGACAGACTGGCGGAGCGTCACCTGTTCCAAGGTCTCGAATGCCATGTGCTTACCACCATAGGCCTGGACAAATTCACTTGCCAGCAAAGCCAAGTGCCCACGCAAAGGCTGGGTAACCAGAAGAAATTTACTCTTGTCGGCGAGATTCCCAAGGCTATCTGTAATTTTCCTGCGTGCGTCCGTCCAGGAAATGGGCGAGAAATCTTCTGACGACCCTTCTCGAAAGAGGGGCTGCTGAATCCGATCCGGATGATACAAGGCCTGAAGCCCAGCCTCGCTCCGTGCATTGTGCTTGCCCTGGTTAATAGGATAATCTGGGTTGCCCTCTATCTTTTTGGCACGACCCTCAACAACTCTGACAATGATTCCGCAGGCTTCAGGGTCTTGACGACATATGGTGGCATACCAGTTGTCTATTCCTGTAACAAGATCCTCAGGCATATCCACAGGACTCTCTACCTGAAGCTCTTCTTCAGGAATACGGCAACCATTGAAGACTACGGCTCCTACAGCCGAGGCTCCTGACCACCGCAAAAATTGCCGCCTAGTTATTCCCATGGCTCGTTACTCTTCCTTAATAATGACACGTAGTACAGTCTGTGGGAGCGCTGTAATTCCTGTGACAATCAACGCAGTCACCCATCTTCAAACTGCGAACCTGCTTAACTTCGGCCATGGCCGCAACATCACCATGGCACGTTGAGCATACATTGGCAGCCATTGCGGCCTGCTCACCGGATGGAAGCAGATTGCCAGTTTTTGTGAAGAACCGTATATGTGGTTCATGGACAAACCGCACGTGGTCGGGCAACCTATGGACACGTTCCCAGACCACTGCTTCCTTATTATCCCAAGCAGCTACCAGCTTGGCAACCTCAGGCAGGTCTGTTCCAATAGTCTTATGGCAGAAAATACACTGCTCCACCGGCGGGATGCTGGCTGATGCTCCTTTGTCCACATTCCTGTGGCAGTAGGTGCATCCAAGACCTAGACCATTCATCTCTTCATTGCTGGCATCCAGCTTGTGATTGCCGTCTTCATCCACAAGGATGTCGACGCCGGCATGAACCGTGTGAGGGAAGGCTATGGGCTGTTCAGGAGCCCCGCCAAAACCAAAGACTTCGAAAGGTGTTGTCCACCATGCTCGAGCTACGAATAGCACCAAAAATAATGTGACAAGGCCACCAAGGGCAAGGCCTCCTGCTACTATTCCTATAGCTGCTATGCGTTTCATAGATATTTAGTAATTACTTCCCTAATTTAGTGTCAGCAGCTCGCACGCTTTATCGAAACTGAGTGGAGGAATCTCATATCCACCACCGCTCCCAAATACTCTTCAGTATGTGGGCCTCTGCAATGACCCTGCTTATAGAGAAGAGAACCAGTGCCAGAGAACCGAAGGCGCCTGCATAGAAGATGCGTCGCGCTTTGTTCAGCCTTTGAGGAAGGTGCCCAGAACTGATGAGGGAAGGAATTACAGCGTGGGCCGTGAGGAAATTAAAACCGAATCCGATTGCAAAGAGGAGAATAAACCAAAAAAAGTGGAGTAGATTACCAATCTCTCGCCAGTCAGTGCTATTGATGTATTCAGGATCCATCTTTATTCTTTAAATCCAAGTGGAACCACCACCAGCCCACCTACCCCGTTTACTACTCAAACCCTTACTATTTACTTTGCCCGAAGGACTTTGCAACAAACTTCACGTAGTGTACAATCGGGATTGTGGATAGTCAATAGGAAATACTAGAAAGTTTGCGCGAGATTTCACAACCGATTCCAGGAGGAGACCATGACAGATAGGCCAGAGAAGACGGCACAATTGCTCAACAGGCGGGAGTTCATGACAAAAGCTGCCATAGCGATGGGAGCCACAGCGGCACTGGCAGCGATGACTCGAAACCTGCCATTTGCGCCCTTCAAGAGAAGTGCTGCCAACCTATCTTCTGCGGATTCCATCTTCCTTCCCAAGCCTGGCTCAAGATTAAGGTACTGGCGCAATAAGCTGGATCAGTTCAGGCTCAGATAGTCTCCACAATAAATGGTAAATCAGTACATGAGAATTCCCTCATCCATTCCCGTGAATTCTGAGCCCTGTAAGTCTCCACAGACATCGCAGGGTGTTACCGTTTGCTATGCTTCAGTATGGAGGTATGCTTCGTGGTGAAAACCATATTCAGACGGTGGTCCCTTGCCGGCCTGCTCGTTCTTGCACTGGGCGTTTCTGCAGGCTGTGTTACAGACGAAGTTGCTTCGAACGCCGATATTGTTCTGGCGGAGATAGGCAGCGCCTCGACTCCCGCGGGGTCCATTGAGTTCGAAAGCAAGACACTGGTCTATTCGGCAGACATAGCCGACCTCGTAGACACAGTCCGTTCCAGAAGCCTTGAGATTGACAAGAAGGATCTGGTAATGAACTACCTTGTCCTTCAGAAAAGGATCGATTGCATCCTTGACGATGTAGAAGAGGCAGCGAAGGATGACGCTACCATACAGTGTGAGGGAAAGATCTTGGTTGCTAAAGAGGGAGAGCACGGACTCCTGGGTTTTGACGAGATCACAGAAGAGATCAACTCCAGAGATGGCGAGCCTGCCAAAAGGGACTATCTGGCAGAGTACCTTATTACATGGAACAAGATAAAGCGCATAGACAGGGTTGAAGAGAGTCTGGCACAGATAAGGCGGAGCAATGCACTACCGGTGTTTGGTGCGCTGATCAAGAGCATACACCGCTTCCCCATCCTGTATGAAGGCAATGAACTGGTGCCCAGGGATGATATCCCCAACCTGCTTGACGAATACAGCGCTCGCGATACGGAAGAGGCCAAAAGGATTCTGGTGATAGATTACCTAGAGAGGTAGCCCAACCCGACATTGTTCGTTCTGCAGCCACAGGTGATACATGCCCTATCGCCTACCAAACTCACGCTGTAAGTGAGCCGTGCTGAGATAAACCATCGTGGGACGGCCGTGTGGGCAGGTGTTTGGCTGGTCACTGGCCTCCAGTTGGGCAAGAAGGCTCTCCATCTCCTCACGAGCTAACGCCTTCCCCGCTCTCACTGCGGAGTGGCACGCAATGGAGCACACCATCTTCTCCTCCCATTCTAGGGCATTCTCCCCGCCCTGGCCAACTTCCTCAAGAATCGCCAGGAAAGCCTCTTGCGGATCGGCATCTTTGAGTGACGAAGGAAATGCCCGCAACAGATAGGAGTGAGGCCCGAAGGCTTCAAGATCGAACCCGTATCTGGCCCACTGGTCTCGATGAGCCTCCAAAGCTCCCTCCAGAACAGCAGGCAGTTCAACAACCACTGTCTCAAGCAGGCCCTGCACCTGAGGTACTCGATCCTTAACCTCTGCCTGCACTTTCTCGTAGAGCACCCGCTCATGGGCTGCATGTTGGTCTACAAGGTACATCCCCTGCGGCCCCTCGGCGACTATGTAGAGGTTCTGCACCTGACCTAGCACCCTCAATGTCGGCACTATTTCCCTGTGAGTTGAGGCATTGTCCTCGCCTTCAACCGGAGCAAAGAGCGAAAGCGCCTGCTGGGCTTGAAGGCCTTCGATGGGTCTGGCCTGTGTCGCAGAAGCGGTGCCGTAGGAAGCGAAATCGGAGCGCACGGATGGCACAGGGGCAAGTGCAACAAGGGTGCTGCGCACGACGCGCTGGAGAGTCGAGAAAACATCACGTTCCTGACGGAAGCGCACCTCTAGCTTAGCGGGATGGACGTTTACATCCAATTCTTCAGGAGGGACGGTTAGGTGGATAACGGCCAGTGGATGACGGTGTTCCATCAGGAAGCCCTGATATGCCTCTTCCAGAGCGTATGTCAACGAGCGGCTCTGTATCCAGCGACGGTTCACGAAAAGGTTGATATAGCTACGGCTGGCGCGGCTTACATCCGGGGGGCTTATCAGTCCGTCGGCACCTATGGTGTCGATCCCATCACCCTGGTAAACCACCTCCAGCAACGCCCTAGCTGTTTTTGTTCCGTAGACGGCAGAGCAGGCGTCTCTCAATTCGCCGCTGCCAGACGAAGTAAAGGCAGCACGGCCATCCAAGTCAAGGTGGAACCTGACTTCAGGAAAGGCGATGGCAAACTGATGCATCACGGTCTGCACGCGCGTCGCCTCAGCAGAGGGCGACTTCAGGAATTTGAGCCGAGCAGGCACGTTCTGGAAGAGGTCCATGACAGCAACGGAGGTCCCTGGCGGGCTTCCCTGTGGAGCGGTGTGAACAATATCGCCCCTTACCACCTCCACCCTAGTACCGGCGGCTTGCTGGGCCGGACGTGTGACGAGTGCGACGGTGGACACCGATGCAATGCTTGGCAGAGCCTCGCCGCGGAATCCCAACGTGTAGATGGAGTCAAGATTGCCGTCTAGGGCTAGCTTGCTGGTGGCAAAGCGGTGGAAGGCAAGTTCTGCCTCTTCGGTTGGGATGCCGCTGCCGTTGTCCACAACCCGGATCATCCCAAGGCCGCCGCCCCTTATCTCGACTGAGACGGCAGTGGCTCCGGCGTCCAGCGAGTTGTCCACCAGCTCCTTAACCGCGGAGGCCGGACGCTCGACGACCTCGCCTGCGGCAATCCTGGCAGCCACATGGGGAGAAAGAACACGAATCGTCATGGTGGTGGCTACGATTGGTCCTGACTGAGAGACGGTTGTGTGGGTTCAAAAGCGTGGCCGTTCCCGACAACCATGGCGGAGATTACAGGATAGATCTCCTCCATCTCCCTGTCGGTATCTTTTTCATAGAGGTATGCCCTGACCCTGACGCCGCCAAGGGCGGTCACAATGTCCGGATAGTCGTCGATAACCATATCGGGGGCGACGGTGACGCCCATGCCTGCCATCCTGCGCCGGTAGTCGTAGAGAGGCTTGTGAAAGCAGTCGGTGATGAAGGATTCGAGGCCGTGCTTCCTCACCTCGTACCAGCGTATGCCCATACCCGACCAGATGTAGAGAGTGTGGCCGTCGTCCTTAAGGCGCTGGAAAATCTCGCGTACGCCCGGACGCAGGTTCCCATTCATGGCGATGATTGTGTAGTCACAGTCGAAGAAGATGTTCATGGGTTGATGCTGGCATTATAAGTGGGCGACAGCAAAGGGAGCAAGGGTTCAAGGCTTGAGGCCCTGTCGGCAAAGCGATGACCCTATGATGGCAAGCGCCATCCCAGACTGCGAGGATTTCCTATCCGAATACGTGCACGAACTGTTCCGAGCGTTCGGGTGGCCTTGATTTTAGTTCTAGTACCTCACCTCCCCACCCTCCCCTGCCTCCTGTTGTAGCTGATAAAGCTTGTTGATAGCCTCAAGAGGGGTCATGGAGGATACATCCAGTTTTTTGAGGTCTTCCATGACGGGGTTTGGCAGGGCAAACAGGGGTCGTTGCCGCGGTGAAGCCTTTGGGCCGTCGCTCTCAAGCTCCGAAAGGAGGTCCCAAGCGCGGGTAACAACGGACGAGGGCATGCCCGCAAGCTGGGCGACGTGGATGCCGTAGCTCCTATCGGCTCCGCCTGGGACAATGCGGTGCAGGAACACGACCCTACCATCGCTTTCGACAGCTGCCACGCTGAAGTTTCGCACCCTCGGCAGGGTTTGGGAAAGCTGGATCAGTTCGTGGTAGTGGGTTGCAAATAGGGTCTTGCACCCAAGCCTCGGGCTGTTGTGGATGTACTCGGCTGTCGAACGGGCGATGGCAAGACCATCGTAGGTGCTGGTGCCGCGGCCTATTTCGTCCAAGATCACAAGGGAACGAGGCGTAGCATGGTGCAGAATGTTGGCTGTCTCGACCATCTCCACCATGAACGTGGATTGGCCCGTTGAGAGGTCGTCCTGAAGGCCAATTCGGGTGAAAACACGGTCAACAAGGCCGATGGTGGCGGAGGCTGCGGGGACGAAACTGCCTATCTGGGCCATGAGGACTATGAGAGCGACCTGCCTTATATGGGTGGACTTGCCGGACATATTGGGACCGGTAAGGATGACCACCTGGGAGTCATTGTTGCTTAAGTTGGTATCGTTGGGTACGAAGGAGCCGGGAGGCAGCGTCCTTTCTACGACGGGGTGCCGCCCTTCCCTGATTTCTATGGCGTCGTCGAGTGTGAGTTTTGGTCGCACGTAGCCGAAGCGTGACGCGCACTCGGCGAGGGCGGCAAAGACATCGATGTCGGCGACTGCAGACGCGGTGGAAGAAATGGCCTGACCGTACTCGGTTATCTGACTGCACACCTGCCTGAAAATGGAGCTTTCCAGATCCTCAATACGTTCCTGGGCGTTGAGAAGCATGGACTCGTATTCCTTCAACTCAGGCGTGATGAACCGTTCGCCGCCTACAAGAGTCTGACGTCGTGTGTAATCAGAAGGTACCTGAGGCAGGTTGGAGTTGCTGACCTCTATGTAGTAGCCGAAGACACGGTTGTAGCCGACCTTCAGGGACTTAATGCCGCTGCGCTCCCTCTCCGTACGCTCAAGGCTTGCGATATATTCACGACCGCTCCGTGAGACGCCTCTCAACTCGTCGAGATCGGACGAGAACCCCTGTCGTATAATCCCTGCCTCGCCTGTGGATGTGCCCAACGAGTCCTCCAATGCCTGCTCCACCAACGAGACAAGCGTGGCACAGGGGTCGAGGCCTTGACTTAACCACGCTGGGAATTTTTCACCCTCGTCAATCAACCTCTTCAGATGTGCAACGGACTTGAGGCCGCTTTTCAGGGACACCACCTCCCTAGGGATGGCCGTACCTGTGGCAATGCGGTTGAGAAGCCTTTCCAGATCTGGTATGAGCTTGAGATCGGCCAAGACTTCCTCACGGGTAATCTGGTTGGTATAGAGAGCCTGCACCGCTTCCTGTCGCTGTTCCAATTCAGCCAGGTCCAGAAGAGGCTGACTCAGCCATTTTCTCAGCAAACGTCCGCCCATTGGCGTGTTCGTGACATCAAGGCTGGACATGAGGGAGTGCGAGACATCGCCCCATCTCCCCGCCTGAAACAGTTCCAGGTTACGACGTGTCTGATGGTCGAGGAGCATGAAGTTCCTTGGCGAATAGGTGTGAAGCCCGTGCAGGCGATCCAATGCTGGTTTTTGGGTTTTGTTAAGGTATCCCAGAATTGCACCAGCGGCACCTATTGCGAGTGGTTTTCCCTCACAGCCGTATGCCTCCAGCGTAGCGACGCCGAAGTGCTCTTTGAGAGCCTGTTCCGCTCCGGCAAGCCGAAACTCTTCTTCTTCAATGGTGGTCACGAATGACAGGGACACGGAAGGAGGTAGGAACTGGTCCTGAGCAAGTAGCACCTCAGATGCACCAAGGCGGTCCAGCTCCAACGGCAGGTCGTCCAGTGTTATCTGAGTGGTTGCAAACTCGCTGGTGGTTATGTCGACGTATGCAATACCGGCCTCTTCACCATCGACCACCACAGCGGCCAGGTAGTTGTTCGCTCTCTGGTCAAGAAGAGATGTCTCTGTCAGCGTGCCCGGCGTCACCACTCTCACGACCTGACGCTCCACAATCCCTTTGGCAGTCGTGTCCCCTATCTGCTCACATATGGCCACTCGGAAGCCGCGCTTGACCAGACGTGCCAGATAGCTATCGAGAGCATGGTAGGGTATTCCTGCCAGTGGGACACGCTGCCCCTTGCCCATTTCCCTTGAAGTGAGGGCAATCTCCAACTCCCTTGCAGCCACATGGGCATCATCGTCGAAGGTCTCGTAGAAGTCGCCCATCCTGAAGAGCAACAGGGCGTCTGGATGCTCCTGCTTGATCCTCAGATATTGCTGCCGGATTGGAGTCTCGGAAGTCATGTCAGAGCAATATTACAGGACGTAGGAATATATGGAAATAGCACAGCGGGCAAAACCGTGTCCTATGGCAGGCTCAGGGGAAGAGTAATACATTCAAATGCTATGCTAAACCTAAAACAGATGCGTGTGAGTACATGTGGCTGTGGTTTGCAAAAATCACTGCTTCCAGAACCGCTCTTCCGTCACGGTGAAGCCTCGTAGAGAGGCTCGTACCTTCACGTCCTCGATCATTCCAGGGTGGCCGCAGGCGTAAAGCATGGTGGATTCTGAGGACAGGCCAAACTTGTCGAGATACTCCTCGACAATGTTGTTCACCCTACCAGTGACTCCTACCCACCCGGCGTTCGTCTCTTCCTGGGGTCTGCTAATCGTGGGAATGTATGTTATAAAGTCTGGATTGGCAGTCGCCAGATTTTCCAGTTCCTCCCTGTAGCCAAACTCACCCTGATAGCTGGCACCCTGAAGGATATAGAAATGGCGTCTTTTTTCGCTACTATGGAAGTAGCTCCTAATAATACTGACAAATGGAGCAACGGCTGTAACTGTGGATACCATGAAGTGATTGGTATACTTCTTGTCCATGAGAAAGATGCCATTAGCCCTTGGGTGAATGCTGACCCTGTCGCCCTCACGGAGATTCCATAACTTGGTAGTCACCGGGCCATCTGGGACAAGCTCTACGAATAGTTCTAGGGCAGGCTCATGCGGCCCTGACACTATGGAGTAGGCTCGCTCAAAGTTCTCAAGTCTGATGGTGCAGTACTGGCCCGGCTTGAATGTGAAGGGAGTCTCCGGCAACAGCCAGAGAAGCATCAACTCGTGGCTCAGGTCTTTTCTTTTGGTAACAGTAGCGATAGGTAATTCTGTCATAACATCATACCTTTTATAGGATACTCTTTTGTAATCCACCAAAAAACATCCCAGCAATCAGAGGCAGACGAAATCACGAAATCTCTAAGCACTTAAAGTCTCAGACGCCTGAATCGGAAGTCACGCCTCCAGCTTGGCCAGCCTGACAGGTGTCACAGGTAGACCCGGCACATGGGACATCGGATCAGGGTCTTCGCTGCTCTCAAGGCGCGTCATCAGGTCGCCGAACAGGAAGGTGGCGGAAACCGTGCCCCTGAAGGCATCATCGGTCAGCTTGGCCTTGGCACGGATTCGCTCGCTGGACGAAATCACTTCCACCCAGTCCTCTTCCTGGATACCCATATCGGCGGCGTCCGAGGGATGCAGCTTGAGCAGTTCGTCACGCTGTATGTAGTTCTTCTGCCCCGCGACAACGACTTCCATCTCAACCTGTGACTGATGGAGCACACGACCGGGCAGGAAAAGGAGAGGGAAGTCGGCAGTGGTCATGGATGGGACTTCCTTCATCTCCAGAGGAATGAACCTAGCCTTCCCAATTGGGAATCCTTCCGTGTATAGAACAGAACTGCCCACGTCTTCCGATGTGAGGCATGGCCACTGAATGCCTTCGTTTTGGCCTCCTGTGGAAGAGTGCAGCTGGCTTGGCAGAGGGAAGTTTGGCATTAGCACCGGCTCCAACACGCCCTTCTTGGAGAGAAGGCGTTGATACGTGATGCCTGCATAGAGTTGGATCAGATTGGAAATCTCATCCAACACCTGGGCTGCGCAGTGAAAATCGAAGCCCTGGGCGTTCATGGCCTTTGCAATCTCGCAGGTTATCCACCAGTCTGGCCTTGAACCTGAGTTCTGTATATCGAGTACCTTACGCAACGGCTGGACACGCCTCTCCAGGTTGGTGAATGTGCCCTCTTTCTCGGCGAATGTAACCGAAGGGAGGACTACGTCGGCCACTTGAGCCAGGCCGGTCAGGAAAGTATCCTGCACGACCAGGAACTCCAGCGCCCTGGCCGCCTCAATAGCGTCACGAAGGTCGCCGTTGGAGAAGCTGGGGCTATCGCCCGCTACCAACATGGCCTTGATGTTTCCCGCAGATATGGACTGGAAGACCTCGATTACGCCCATGCCCCTGCCGGACGGCGTCTCAACACCCCAGGCTTCCTGTAAAGTCGTGCGGGCCAAGGCGTCGCCGACTGACTGATAACCGGGCAGAAGGTTGGGAACGCATCCCACATCCCATGAACCCTGGGCGTTTGTGCCGGACCGTAGAGGATAGAGACCTCCGCTGGCCTTGCCGATGTTTCCAGTAAGAAGTGCCAGATCTACCAGCGCATTCACGCAGTCGACACGTTGTGACTGTGGAACGGTATCCAGAGCGTAGACAATGGCCGCAGGGCTGTTCTCAGCAAATGTGCGGGCTACCAGACGTATCTCGTCCTGTGACACGCCAGTCATTTCCTCAACCTTGTTGAGATCGAACTGCCACAGGGAGTGCTTGAGGGAATCCAAGTTATCGCATTTTTCTCCCAGGAAGTCCTGATCTTCCAGGACTTCGTCAACTATGACCTTGAGCATTCCACCAAGCAGGACTGCATCGGAACCTGGCCGTGGTCGTATCCAGGTGGTAGCATAACGGGTCAGCTCAACCTCTCTGGAGTCTATGACGATGAGCTTTGCACCATTCTTGACAGCCCGTTTCACTGGCACAGCCACCACGTTGTGTTCCTCTGTGGTATTGGTTCCAAAGGTCAGTATGCACCTGGCGTTTTCCAGGTCCCAAATAGGGTTGGTAGCGGCCTGATAGCCAAGGGCCTCTCCCAAAGGCTCGACCATCTCCGGTTTGAGGTTGGAGGAGTGGTCAACGTTGTTGGTACCCATAACAACGCGGGTGAATTTCTGCAACAGGTAGTTTTCTTCATTGGTGCCGCGGTAAGAACCGATAGCTGCAAACTGATCGCCCTTGTACTTGGAAAACTGCTCCGCCACCAATGCTAGTGCTTCCTCCCAAGAAGCCTCTTGCAGAGAGCCGTCACGCCTGATCATAGGCGTCTTGAGACGGCTGCGGCTATTAATGAAGTCGAGTCCGAATTTCCCTTTGAAGCAAGCCTGCCCATGATTGGCATCGGCCTCAAGCACTGGGATAGCACGTATGACCTTGCCACGCTTGTTCACTTCCAGCTTCAACTGACACCCAACGGGACAATGAGGGCAAGTGGTTGATACGTAGTCAACGGCCTTTTCCCACTTGTAGTCGGACTCAACGAGAGCGCCAACAGGACATACATCTATACATGAGCCGCAGAATTCACACCCGGATTCCAGGAGCGAGGTACCGTGGGCAGGGCCTACCAGGGATATACCCGAGCGTTCAGTGAAAGTTATGGCGCTGTCTCCACGCAGTTCTTCGCAGGCCCTCACACACCGACCACATACTATGCACAGGTTTAAGTCCAGATCATAAAATGGGTCCTTGGTAAGCACAGGGAGATTGCGGTTCTTGTAGGTCAGAGGCGTAGTAAGCCCAGTTCCAACAAAAATGGTGGTGTCCTTTAGCTCACATCGTTCGTTCTTGGGACAGGCGACGCAACGGTCGGTAACTGAGACATGGCGCTGGCATATGTCTTCAGGGCCGCACAGGTTGGCGCCATTTATGTCGGTGCGGTGGCAGGTAAGGCAGCCGTGTGGATGTTCGGAAATGATAAGCTCCGTTATGCCCTTACGCAGGTCCTGTAGTTGAGGGGTGTTGGTGCTCACGACCATGCCATCGGCCACGGGTGTGGTACACGATGCAGGTGTACCACGTCCGTTCTCAACCTCCACAACGCACATACGGCATGCGCCAAAGGGCTTCATACCGGGGTAGTAGCAAAGATACGGTATGTACAGCCCAACCTCAATAGCAGCCTGAAGGATGGTTTTACCCGGTTGGGTGACTATCTCTTGCCCATCGATTGCCAATGTTATCGAAGAGACCATTGTTCTCCTTAGAATCTAAGCTCCATGGGTTGGGCCGATGTCCATCTGGACCGAGTACGCTGTGGAGTGAAAACGGGCGCCATGCACTGTCCCGTGGGGCACCGTTTTTCCTCCATGTGTGCTGTAAAGTCGTCAGGAAAGGAACGCAATGCAGACTGGACAGGATTCCATCCAAGCTGTCCATGCCCACAGAGTGAACCGGCGGCCATGTTCTGACCGACGGTGCGCATAAGCTCCATGTCCTGAGGCCTGCTCTCGAATCTGGCTATGCGCTCAAGTATCTCTATGAGGTTGGTCATACCAAGGCGGCAGGGGAAGCACTTCCCACATGACTCGTACTGGCAAAATGCCACGAGCAACCGCGTCATGTTGACGGCGCACGCACGATCATCGGCAACGATGATCCCGCCCGAGCCAAGTATGGCACCCGCCTGAGCCATTGCACCAAAGTCCAATTCTATATCCAACTGGTCTGCGGGGAGTACGCCTCCAAGAGGCCCTCCCGTCTGAAGGAATTTGGCTTTTCTGCCGTCCGGCACTCCTCCGACCACGTTGTCTATGACATCGCGGAGTGTAATGCCCATAGGCACTTCCACCATACCAGGCAGAGCTATGTTGCCGGAAAGACACAGGATAGCTGTGCCTTTGCTGCCCTCAGTCCCTATGCCTGCAAACCACTCCCCACCCTTTGAGATGATCTCTGAAACGTAGGAGAGCGACTTGATGTTATTGATGTTGCTTGGAATTCCCCATACTCCGTAGGCAGCAGGGAATGGGGGACGTGCACGTGGCATGGCCCGCTTTCCTTCCACGGACTCCATTAGGGCCGTTTCTTCTCCTGAGACGTAGGAATCACCCGTAAGCGACACTTCCATGTGAAAGCTGAAGGATGAGCCAAGGATGTTGTCTCCCAACAGTCCCAGTTCGTAAGCCTGTTCAATGGCGTGCATTGTGCGGTGTATTGGGCCTTCATGGCCGTGGCGAATGAAGACAACGCCGTTGCTCGCCTCAGTGGCAAAGCCCGCCAAGATAGCCCCTTCGATGAGGGAGTGAGGGTCGCTCTCAAGGATGCCCTTGTCGTTATAAGCACCCGGATCGCCCTCTTCGCAGTTGCACAGGATGTACTTCAACGGTCCAGGCGAGCGTGCCAGGAAGCTCCACTTGGTACCCGTTGGGAAAGCAGCCCCTCCCCTGCCCCGCAGGCCTGAGTCTTGCATCTCTTTAATCACGCCAGCTGGCTCCATCTGTGTAACGGCCTTGTTCAAGGCGGCGTACCCGCCCTTGGCTATATACTGATAGATATCCAGCGGATCGATGTGGCCGCAGTTCCGCAGTGCTATGCGTACCTGATGACTCCACATGGGCAGGTCTTCCAGCCGCGGGATGCCATCTAGGCTGCCCTCACCGGAATAAGCCAGGGCAAGATCTGGACGGTGGTTGTCTCCGACGAGGTATGACTCAACTAGGTCTGGAACCATCTCCGGAGTGATGTTCTTGTAGAATACGCGGGGTTTCCCAGGCTTCAGGATGTCCACCAGAGTCTCAGCATAGCACAGGCCAATGCAACCGACGGCGCTGACGTTGGCGACTATGCCCCGTTTGTCCAACTCAGCCTTGAGAGCATCTATGACCTGAAATGCGCCCGCGGCCTCACCGCATACGGCAGTGCCGACCCGTATCCAAGGCTTATCGCCGGCCTCCAGTTCTTGGAAACGGCGTTGCGACTCTTCTAACAGTTCTTCAAAACTAGGCATAGTTTCTCACTAAGGGACTACTTTGCACTCCCACTCTGTAGCTGATAGACCATCTCGGTGACTCTCTTCACCATAGCATCGCCCTTGAGGCCGCCAAGGGCCTGCGGGCCGATGATCTTGTGGTCGACGCTGATAACTGGACCCTGAGAGCACGCACCCAGGCAGGTGTTGTACTTCAGGGAGATTTTGCCGTCGGAGGTGTCCCCCTCTTCGGAGAGGCCAAGAGTCTGTAGCACGGCCTGAAGGATTTCCTGTGCTCCCAGGAGATGACAGGTCGGCCCCCAGCATACTTCGACGATGTGCTCGCCGGGAGGGGTGAATCGGAAGTTGGTGTAAAAGGAGGCGACGCCCCAAACGTCGTTGATAGTGGAGTTGGTGTAGGCGGCGACTTCCTCGATGGCTTCGGGAGGTATGTAGCCTATGGCATCCTCTATGGCCAAAAGCGAGGAAAGAACAGTAACAGTCCTGGCACTCTGATTTGCCAGGGCCTCGCCGATTTTCTGTCTCTGGTAGTCCTGGTTGTTGGTCAACCTATCTCCAGGTGTCGTGGGATATCGTGATTTTTCTAACTAGGGGATGGTAGCACAATGGAGTAGAGGGTTCAATGGGGGGGGTTGTAAATTCAGCATGGTTTAGACGGCGAATCCAGCGTCTTCGAGATAGTATAATTGGAACACAAACTGACACGGGAGCGTGAGAGCGATATAGCGCAGAACAAGGCAGACACTGTGGAAGAGTACAGGGCCAAACAGCCCGCGGACAGGCGTGCAGCACTTGAAGCGGTCCGCAAGGTAATCCTGGAGAATCTACCAGAGGGTTATGAGGAGTCCATGCAGTCCGGCATGATAGGGTATGTGGTTCCATTGTAGAGGTATCCCGTGACCTACAACAAACAGGCGTTACAGTTGGCCGAGCGCGTTCCAAAAGAACTATTTTCGCTGTACCTTATGAACGTCTGTGGCGACCCAGGGACCGAACGGTAGTTTGTGAATGAGTACGGGTCAAGCGGCAAGAAGCTGGACTACCTGCCGCTTGACCTGGTTGGAAAAGCCATAGCGCGGACATCGGTGGATGATTTTGTTGAGATGTACGAGGAGTCGCGGCCGAGAAGGTAACAATACGATTTATTCGAGCCACGCGTTGAATATCACTCTATATTTGCCGACTTAGCGAGGTTATGCCTAGCACACAGTATTCTGACATTCTCAACGAGAATACTTGTGCCACCTTTGAAGAAAGGAAACTCATGGTCAAAATGGAGTTGATATGTCGCACCACAGATAACACACCGACCTTTGTCTTGCTTGTAAACATCCTGTTTGATCCATGAACCAATCTGACGGCTGGTTGTGAGGTAAATACTCTCAGATGCACTTGGTACGCTTGAATCTATGTCAACCTATTCAAGTTGGAAACTGAAAACCATACGTTGACAATCTGCCAGAAATTCATGATCTTTCAGAATGTACAATCCCCTATCCGTCCAGACACCAGGGCGCATCTTTTCATAAACGCGAAAGATTGCAGATGGAACTGTTCCTTGCTTGGAGTCATCTACCCATGCAGCACATAGTCCGTTCTGAGTAGGCCTACTATTGGATTCAAACCGTGGCTGATCTAAAATCTTTGGGTCTGGAGTGTCTTTATCTCTACGAACATCATGCCTATCCTAAAGCAATACCGTTCCGTCCTGGCTCAATGCATCGACATATGGAGCATCCTAGCGCCTGGACATGAGAATAATCCAATGACTAGGCTGGGGATTGAAATACATACCACTCTGCAAGGACATGCAGTGACGACTGCACATATCCCATTAACTTAGAATCTCATCCTTGATCAGTTGTACATCCTCTTCACTCTGACTACCTTTCACATCCCCCTGAGCAGATCAACTCACTCGCTGGTAGCAGGAGGCGCGTCTGGGATGGGAGGAAGCAGGTCAGGATACTGGACGGCAAACTCTCGGTACAGCTCTTTGGATATCCCTATTGTGCTGCCACTGCCGTGGCCTGGTAGAATGAGGGTATCGTCTGGAAGCGAAAATAGCTTCTCGGTGATGCTTCTCAAAATCTGTTGAGTAGCCTCCATGCCTTTGCTCTCCCCCGGCGCTTGCGCATACAGGGTATCTCCCGTGAAGAGGTGGTTTCCCACTAGATAGCACACCGACCCTGGAGTGTGGCCGGGCGTGTGTATGACATGAACGTCAACGGTTCCAACATTGATGGTATCACCATCAATGACTAGGACGTCTGGTGATACCGGCATATCGTCGGCGTCCTCCGGGTGGGCGGCGATGTGAGCGCCTGTGGCATCGGCTATGTCCTTCAGACCCTCAACGTGGTCGCTATGTCGATGGGTTATGAGGACGGCTTCGACTTGAGTTTCCTTTGCCTGTTCCAATACGTCCTCAGTACCAAACGGGGCGTCTATGATGATGCTTTCGTTGGTCTCTGGGCATACTATGAGGTAGGCATTGTTACCCTCGTGGCCACAGAGCTTCCAGAATATTTTGAATTCTTTGTCATAGAGAAGTTCCATGTTAAACAAAATCCTGCATCATCAAATCTGCAACGTGCTTGCCCATACGAACGCTGTAATTGGTGCCGCGATCCTCAGGATAGACCTGGGTGGTATTGGCCAGGTACAAGCTTTTAATTGGCGTCCTGTGGTCGGGTAGCTGCTCAGAATAGTTGGTGCCTATTATGGGCTGTGCCGCGGCCACTTTGTGGTAGTGCCACTGTTCTATCCAGGAACGGTCGAACCGGGGGTTTATTTTCTTCAGATGGGGGATGTACTCCTCCAACAGGTCACTGTCCTTCATGTTGAAGAGAGGGCTGGTCTCGTCAAGGTAGTTGGAGATGTACAGAATGTGCTTGCCTCCGTACATAGACGGGTCGACGAAGTTGGTCTGCTCAATGAGGCCAACGAACGGGATTGAGCGGTCTGCAATGTTCAGCCAGTAGATGTCTGTCAGGGGTTCTTTGAGTTCCAGGATCACAAGGACGGCTGCTAGATAGTCGACACGCTGAAGCTTATCTACGTAGTCCTGGGGAAGCGAAGGGACAAGGCGCGGAAACACATAGGACGGTGTTGTAGCGAGCACGGCATCATAGGAGTGGATAACCGAATTGCCCCCAGCGTCCTGAACCTCCAACCCAGTGGCCCTGCCATCCTCGACTACGATTGATTTGACCGGCGTGGAGAGGTGTATCTCACAATCAAGCTCTTTGATGCGCTCAGCCAGCACCTCGAAGACCTCAGCGAAGCTGCCGAGCGGATAGCCAAGGCGTTCCCGCTGCATACCCTTGAGCCCCTTGCCGCGGGAGGCGAAGCGGGTTTGAATCTTCCCCCAGAACCAGGGCATGCCAACCTTGTCATAATGCGCTCCAAACTTACCCCTCAGCAACGGCCCCCACACGACGTCGTACACTCCCTTACCCGCGTACTTCCGTATCCACTCTGAGGCAACGAAAGGCTCCAGCTTACGCCAGTCCTTATAACGGCGTATGTAGAGGGTCACGAGACCGAGCCGAAAACGGTCGATGAGGCTGAGGGGCGTAAAGCGCAACAGGTCGGTTGGCGTCACGAAGTTGTATATTTTACCGTCGTAGAAAATGCCAACCGTCGACTCAATCCATGCCATCTTGTGGCCGAGGCCCAGTTCATGGATGAGGTCAACAATATCGGTGTCGCTGGTGAAGAGGTGGTGGTAGCCACGTTCCAGTCGGCCGCCACCGACATCGAATGTTGAGGCCTGGCCCCCAAGGAAGGGAGCGCCTTCGTATACCGTTGCCTGGTGTCCGGCCTTGCCTAGGTTGTAGGCCGCAGCCATCCCCGCGGCGCCTGCCCCGATTACTCCTATTTTCATGGAGGGTCCTCAGCTTTCAAGGGAGTTCCTGGAGAGTTATATGAGGATGGTCCGGACTGCGCACGACTCTCCCTGGTGAGCTGTCCGAGCGACATCTTATCCATCCACAGGAATGCAAGGCCAAGCAACGTCACCGGCACCAGCAGGGCCATGTGAACCACGATGGTGTACGCTCCGGCGGTACTCGCCTCAGCACCAAGCAAGGTCAGCGTGGCGGCGGCTGCAACTTCGAAAGTGCCGATGCCACCTCCGGCCGCTGGCACTGATGTTGCCAAATTGGATACGGATGTGACCAGCAGAACGACCCCAGCCATCTCGGCCAAGCTGAATACCTGATCAAGGTTGAAGGAGAAGGCGAGAAGATAGTACATCAATGCTTCCAGCAGCCACACGGGGAAGGAGAGAAGGAAGACGTCCAGAAGACGACGGGGGCTTTGCAGGACAGCCAGGCCATCGATAAACAGGTGCGCCAGCCCGTTGACCCGCGACCCGACCTGTTCAGGCAGCATGGCTGTTATACGGTCTACCAATGCCAGGAGCCATCGCGGCGAGGATGAAGCGACGACCATGAATGCGGCTATCAGCACAAAAGGCATGGACATGGCGAGAGCAAGAATCACCCACGGTATGCCAGCCCTTTCCCCAAGACCCTGAAGCAGGCCGGCCAGGGGAAGGAACATGGACACGAACACTGCTAAGAACAAAAGCGTGAGGCCATCGAAGACACGCTCAACGGCGATGGTGGCAAGTGCTGAGACCTTGCTGACCTTTTCTCTCTCTCCCAGGTAGTAGGCGCGCACAACCTCTCCCAGACGCACTGGAAGCAGATTGTTTGCCATGTAGCCAACCACAACCACAGGATATAGACGCGCTACTGCAAGTGTCCTCACTGGCGACAGAAGATACTGCCAGCGCAGGGTGCGGAAATATACGGCTACGAAGTAGACAAGGATGGCGGGAATGAGCAGAAAGTAGTCGGCCTCTCCCAGCTTCTCCCAGGTCTCTCCAATGTCGATGCGGGAGAAAAACAGGCCCAGGAAAATGAGACTTACTCCAATGGCCAGCCAGACGCGGTAGGATTTAAGCAAGAACTAGACTCCGTGTTGAAAGCTTTATGACCACTGGTCAGGTAACCAGTATAGCTTCAAGGGATGAGGTGGGACAAGGAGGCATGGCACGTCCGCGCCAATAAACGCAGAACAGAAGGATCATTGATTGAAGTGCAAACCCCTACTCCGCCTTTGGGAAATAGGCTAAGGCCCTGTGATAGAGGAAGTCGATGTCGGTCTTGCGGTAGATGAAGTAGTCGAGTCCCTCACGCCACTTGTCCCTGCTAAAGAGGTTTGTGAACACGTCTCCTACACTGAAGCAGGGCTCCGTGGGCGTTTCGCGGCAGGGCTTGTACCCTTCGGCAGGCCACCACAAGTACAGGAACTCTTCCGCTGGTGCATAGTTACGCGCGTACTGAGCAACTCTCTGCTTATTGCCATCGCTGATGAGCAACACGGAGCCTTCGGGAGCTTCGGTCACACTGCTCATGTCGGCATAGTCCACGGTCTTGAAGTTCCTTAAGTACCACACCATGCCCCAGTATATGTCCTTGTCCACCGTCAGATGCAGGTCTTCTCCTTCGCCAGTTCTCTGAGCCACAGCCATGAGTTCATCCATAATTCTAGGCACATCGCCGGAGTCCTGAGCGTACACCAGCATCTCCGTGGGAACATCTCCATTGATATAGCTGGCCTGCCATCCTGCCCTGACAGCAAAGACCAGCAGCACCAATGCGAAGGAGAGCGCCACTACCCTCAGACCGCTGGACACGCCGGATCGCAAAAGCAGATGAATGCCAAGGCCTATCACGGTGAGAGCAATGGCAAGCAGTGCCCAAAACTCCAGGAAGTTCATGAAGTTTTCACGCTCTATACGATACAGAAGAAGCCTCAGCAACAGGTACAGCAGTAGGGCCGTCATTGGAACCAGATACAGGCCGCCGGCTCGCCATACACTCCGCCACGGTACGGCTTGTATCATATCTCCGATGAGCCTTCCTGAGAGGACGATCATTGGAAGTGCAATGTTCACCACAAGCCAGGGCATTTTCTCTCCCGCGACGGAGTAAAGCACGAATGTCAGAACAGTCCAGTACACAAGGAATCGGGTGAAGCTATTGCCCCTGACGGCATAGTAAACGATGGCCACAAGTGAGAAGCGAAACGGCAGTAGTTCGTATATGGGGATAATGACCAAGTAGTAGTACCAGGGCTGGTCGCCGCGGTTCACATCCTGCTGCACCAGCCAGTATCCAAGGGACTGCCACATGCCACTGCCGATTCCCACTATGTTGGTGAAGAAGGTGGTGTATAGAATCATCCACACTCCGTAGAAGACGGCTGCATAGCGCAACCACACACGCCTGTTCCAGTTGGTGCCTATCATGGCTGCGAACCACACAACCCCTATAACCACCAGAAAGGCGATGACCATCCCTTTGGTCACGGCCACGTCCTGTATGGTGAAAAGCAGTTCCCCGGAAGGAGCACCTATTGGGCCAGGCCAGGGCAATTTCTCAGAGTTGGCCAAGACTATTCTTGCACCTGTCAATCGGTCCTGGAAGAAGCTGACGACCGCCGAAGCCTGGGGGGCTGTCAGAGTAGCCAGGAGAACCAGGAACGCCCCAGCGCGTGAGAACTCGGATAATCTATGAGGACCGCTTGGCCTGCCTAGCGCAAAACCGTAGCCAGGCCAGTACCGGTATTCACCCTGGTCTGTAAGAGACTGCCCTCGAAGGCGGTTAGGTCTACGCAGCAGCCAGGGAATCCAATCCGTAGATGAGACTACAATCAGGTAACTGCCAAGGACTGCCACGACCATGAAGGTGGTCTCCTTGGTGGCAAAGGCAAGGGCGAGGATGATCGCAGCCCAGTAGAGATAGCGCGGTTTTCCCTGGTCCATGAAGCGCCAGAGAAGCACAACTAGGGCCAGTGTCCACACAGCCATGATTATGTCATTGCGGGCATAACGACTGTAGAAGAGCATCATTGGTGAGAAGGCCAGCAGTGTGGACGTTACCAAAGCGCCTGCCGTACCAAGACGATGGCGCAGTAAGTACGGAACGCCCACCAGGGCCGTGCCGAAGATGGCGTACAGTACGCGTGCGATGTAGTCGCTATCACCAAACAGGAAGAACAAGACTGCGACTCCGTGGAACTGAAGAGGGCCGTGCATTAGGGGCGAGTGCTGAAAGCCGAAGCCATCGGCTAGGCGGGCGCTGTAGTACAGGTGCAGGCTCTCGTCGTAGCCAACGGCCCTTGAGCCGACGTCCCATAACCTCATAGACAGAGCAAGCAGGATAAGGGTTGTATAGGCGATGACTTCCCAGTGAGGTGACAACACGGCAATCAGGCCCATATTCTGCTGGCCCTGAAGTGAACCGGATGAGGATTCGTCGTTCATCATTGTTGGAAGATTACTCTCGTACACGGTATATGGTCACATTATCCTGGGAAAACGCCGTGTCTGAAAACTGCGCAAACTTGGGCAGTCCCTGGATTCCATATGAAGCTCTCTCTCGTAGGCCTATCACCACGTACTGTATATCGTATTTGTCCAGCAAGCGCAACGCTTCCGAGGTATCCAGGGTCTCATATATCGTTCTCACATCCTCTTCCCTACCCTCGAAAGGTTCGCGGGAACCGTGCCACTGGTGTTCGTGCCAGGGCCAACCAAGGACTGTTGGGAGTCCTGTGCTGCTAGATACTCTGCTAAAAGAACTCCAGCTGTTTCCAATCGCCTCCAGCACACCCTCGCCCTCCTTCCCGTTGTCCTGAAGCCAACGGATGGCGGCGTACTCGCCCGGGCTGATGCGCGCGATATAAGCAAGGCCGTCTAGGTTTGTATCGCCGCCGAACTGCCCGCTTTTGGTGAAGGCCGCCTCTACCGGGTAGTACAAGCTGGCTATGAAAACGATACCAATCAGGCCCCACCAGCCCCTCATCCCCAGACGAAGGAACCGGTGAGACGGCGTCTTCATTGAGCCGAGGAAGTATAGGCCAAAGGCCGAAGCGATGGCAAGAAGAATCCATGCCTGATAGTACACCTTGAATATGGTGTTCATCCGGTTGTGGAACAGGTCGTCCACACGGAGAAACTCCGGCCCCAATATCAGAAGCATGGCAAGGGATATAAGGGCTAGGGCGAAGACCAGAGCGGGGGATGCGCCGGATTCCACATACCGTATCAGGCTGTACAACGCGATAAAGAGAAGGAACACAAGGGGCATTATGTTCAGGAACCGTTCCAATACCACGACCAGCGGAGTGGTTGACCAGGTCAGTGTGCTCCACCCCAGTTGCCAGGCCATCCAGATGAAAAATGGCAGGAATATAAGGCCAAGCACAATAACCGCCCTTGGCCAGAATTGTTCTTTAAGAGATTCCACGACGGTTCCGCAGTCGGCGCAGAGGTTGCTTTGTGCCGCATTCTCTATGCCGCAGTTTGGGCACAACACTGTCGTGTTATCCGAAAACACGGACAGCACGCTATGTATCTGCCGTACAAGAAAGGGTATGAGTATCACTAGGAACAGGCCCCAGATGATGAGGAAGTGTATGGGGCGTGTGCCAATTTCGCCAACGGGGAGCATACCCGATGCCTGGCTGTCCATGCTGAGATAGTAAGGAAGGTACATGAGTATTGCGAAAAACAGCGTGACTGCTATTGGACACCAGACCAGTGAAAATACCCTTGGCCAGCTACCTTCTTCTTGCCGCACGGCCTTGAAAATCAGCAGCGCAGCCCACAGGACTGCAAATGGGACGATATCCCAAACGTTGATAAATGCCAGCGCTCCAAGGAGCAGCGCGGACACAAAGACCCTTCCAGGGTTGTCCCTCACCCATCGCGCTCCAATGTAGACCGGCATCAGGAAAAAGTTGAGGCTAAAGGTCACAAAGAGAAGAATAAAGGGAATGGACATAAAGTGTGGGTGCAAGTCTCCCAGAAGGAAGCTGAAGAAGGGAAACTCCGTTATGGTGTAGTCCAGACTGGCACCTTGAGGGCCGAGGCTGTCTATGACACGGCTGCCCCTCCACCACCACAGGTAGTCATTGGGACGCCATGAAGAGGCATCAACAGGTCCGAGGTCTTTTATTCCGATCCAGCCCCAGAACGACGCCGTTCCCAACTCTCGCAAACGCACGAACTCCAGAATGCCCTCCAGGTTGCTCGTCAGCAGCAACAGCACGGGAGCGAGGAGAGCGAAGCCAACCGCACGCATGGCAGAGGCCCCGTGAGCACGTATGAGGTTATACACAAGGCCAAAGGCTGCTGTGGCAGCCAGAGCCGGTATTAGCGACAAAGCCAAGTTGTAGGATATGCGTGTTGGAACGAAGCTCAACTCCGTGAGGTTGGCCATCATCAGATAACCGAAGTAGTAGTACGGTGCATCGCCTCCCCTAAGCCAGGGGTCCTCCGGAGGGAAGAAGTTGGCTAACACGGAGGCGTTGAGGAAGGCGAAGTCCATTGGCTGTTCAGTGGTGTTTATGGACGGGTCGTAAGAACGATATATGACACAGACCAGGTACAACAGGAGAAAAACGCCCTCGCCTACGAGGATGGATTGTCGTTCCCGACGTATGAACTCGATGATCTCTTCACGGCGGAGATACGCGTACCATCCGGAGACTACAGAAAACAGTACCAGGGCACCCCATAGCGTGTAGGGATTGGTCGGAACCAGATGAAGCGAGCCCAAGACCCACATGAACCATGACAGAAGCAGGAGTCCGAGGGGCTTAGCGACCGAGTACCCTCTATCGCCAAGGCGAGGCAGTATGGCGAAGGCCAGGGGGAAGGCCACGAAGCCAATCAACTCTATGACTAGGAGCCAGTATAGGACACTTACCAATGTTTCTCACACATGTCTTTTGAGAGTTCTTGAACTAGCCTGAAGATACCCTCTTAATCTCCCTTCAGGAGATGGGCCGTCAGGAAACAGGAGAAAACAACTCCTCCACGAACTCTCCAGGGTCGAAGGGCGCCATGTCTTCTACGGCCTCGCCCGTGCCGATAAAGAGTACAGGCACTCCCAGTTCCTGCACAATGGCTATGACAATGCCGCCTCTGGCCGTGCCGTCCAGCTTGGACAGGAAAACGCCTGTGCACCCCATGGCTTCGGTGAAAGAACGCGCCTGTGCCAGCCCGTTCTGGCCGGTGGTGGCATCCAGTATGAGAAGTGTCTCGTGGGGCGCTTCCGGGTCGAGGCGGGAGAGGACACGAGAGATCTTCTTCATCTCCTCCATGAGGTTGAGTTTTGTATGAAGCCTGCCGGCAGTATCCACCAGTACAACGTTGGCATCCCTGGCCCTAGCGGCCTCAAGGGCATCGTAGGCTATGGCAGCGGGGTCTCCACCAGGGTTGTGAGCGATTACGTCGACACCAACCCGCTGTCCCCAGGCCTGAAGCTGGTCTATGGCCGCGGCACGGAAAGTATCGGATGCCGCCAAGATGACACGGCTTCCCTGCTCTTTGAAGTAGTGGGCCATCTTGGCAACGCTGGTGGTCTTGCCAACACCGTTGACTCCCATTGCAAGGATAACCATCGGGCCGCCTGACGCCGGTGGCTGACCGCTATGAATGTTTGAACCACCGACAGACATCAAGAACACCATCTCCTGTTTCAGGAGATCGATGGCTTCGGATGCATCCGTAATTCGCAGGTACTTCGCTTCCTCCCGGACTTTTTCGATGATCTGAGTGGTGGTGGCCACTCCCACGTCCGACGAGATGAGCAACTCCTCCATGTCTTCCCACAGGGCCTCGTCCAGGCGGGAGCGTTGCACAATCTGGGTCACACGCGCAAACCACGACTCCCTGCTCCGCTTCATGCCGTCCTGTACTTTGTCGTGCCTTCTCAATAGCTTGAACATGAGTTTCCATATTAGCATGGCCCATTCTGAAGCCGCAACCTGAGTTCAATCGATTTTAACTTTCCCCTACTTCTGATACTATCGGCGAGGCACAATCACATAAGGCCAGGAGACTTGGGATGAGAGACATGAAGTTTTGGGAGAAGATCAGCGCTTTTCTTGAGCAGCATTCCGGTCGGGTAATTCTGGGAGTGATTGTAATAACTTCCCTCCTTGTCATTCCTCTACTGGCGATGGTACCGGAAGAGGATGCTTCGGGAGACCCCGGAGGCCTTGTGTTCGACCTACAGGCGGACATCGACCAACGATTCCCTCCATCGGTTCACGCCATTGGGGTAATAGTCGAAGCCCGCGACGGCGACATACTAACGCAGAAGGCACTTTGGGAGTTGTACAAGAACACCGAACATCTGCGTACCTCCGACCAGGCAGGTGAGTTGGCCCCACCGGACCTGTATTCTCAGCCATATCTATTCCCCTTCTACTATGCCGAAATAGAGCACCCGGCGGTTGGCATCTATACGGTGGCCGACGCCGTACAGGACGTGCTGGCTCAGGACCCTCGTTTAAACACCACTCTTGAGAATGCCAGTGACTACCAAGTGAAGCTGGCACTGCACCAGTTGTTCTCCGACTCCCGCGGAGAGGAATTCAGGAACAACCTTTCCGTTATGACCGTCAGTGAGGCTCGCTTGGTGGCCGGTCAGGAAATAACCTTCTGGCGTTCTCCGGCCATGCTTGCATTCGTTGTGGCGGACAACGGGAAGCTTGGAGGAGGTTCCATGCAGATTGGTGTTGGAGGGGGTGAGGTCACAAAACAGAAGGAGCATTTCAACCGCAATGTCCAGAAAGTCCTCAGAGGAGAACAGGAGAGCTTTCGTCTCTGGGGCATAGCCATAGACGTTGGACTGGAAACAGAGGACGAGTCCGGAATCGCCGGCCCATTCATCATGTTCACCCTCATAGCCGTGCTAATTGTGGTTGGCGTGAGCCTGCGTTCTTATTGGGCGGTGGCTCTGACTGGAGCAGGAATTGGGCTGATGATGATATGGCTAAAGGGCATCTCAAACCTGGTAGGTCTCAAATCCGGCATAGTCATAGATTTCATTGTGCCGATAGCGATGATCTCCCTTGGGGTGGATGCCGCCATCCATGCCCTGAGACGCTATGGAGAGGAAAAGGAGAAGGGTTATGAACCGCGGTTGGCATTGCGGTCCGGATTCGTTGGTGTCCTGGGTGCCTTGACACTGGCCATGCTGACCGACACGGTAGCTTTTCTCTCCAACATCACGTCTGGCATAGAGTCAATCGTCGGTTTTGGCATGGGAGCGGGAATAGCAGTGGCATCGTCCTTCGTCATACTCGGTGTTGTAGTTCCCCTTGCCATGATGCGCGTCGATATACTAATGGGAGGCGTTGCAGAACGGGAACGAGCGCCCTCACGAGGGCGAATGGCAAGTTTGTGGCAGGCCCTGGCTATGGGCCTGGCGGCCATATTCACAGGCGTCAGCATCATATTTCTGATAGCACTAGAGCCAACAGCCGGAATAGGTCTCATAGCCGCCTTTATAGTACTTGGCATACTGTTGCCACTTTTTGTTACTACCCGCATGAGAAAACGCATAGCAGTAATCGCGGCCGCACAATTGGTGTCCGTGGCCGCTCACGACGCTGGAATCCCGCAGGCAAAAGAATCGGCAACGCAGGCAGCACTCACCAAGGCGGTTGTGGGACTGGCGCGGAGACACGCCATCACGCTGACTATGGCGGCAATCATCACTGTTGCCTCCATCTCCTTCGCCCTGAAGCTGGAGGCAACCTTCGACGTCAAGGATTTCTTCGACAACAAATCTGACTTTGTGGTGAGCCTGGACAAGCTGGACGAGCACGTTGGCGAGACCGCGGGAGAGCCTGCTCTGATATACGTCAAGGGAGACCTGACAGACTCGCGGGCACTTAAAGCTCTCCAACAGATGCTGGATGGCATGAAGGACAACACATACCTGGCCCGTACTGCCGACGGGGAGCTGAACATTAGCCCCAACATCTTCACCTTCCTGGGCCGTATGGTGAACAACGAGTACGCTAGGACACAGGTCGAGGAGGTCACAGGGGTGGCCATCACCGATGCGGACTGGGATGGCGTACCGGATACCAAGGCGCAGATTGAGGCAACATACGAATACATCGTAAGGTTTGGCATCCCACTGAATGAAAGTACAGTTGTTTACAACCACGCTCGCATCCGCGAGACCCTGTTCCACGACATCAGCGGTGGCGAAGAGGACGCGACCATCTTTGAGCTTGGAATTCCAGGCTCCAGGGAACAGTCCGTGCTGACGGGTGCCAGGAAAGCCCTGGAAAGAGACATCGCTATGTTAAGTGAGATTCCATCGATTTCTCTTGTGGGATTGACGGGATCACCATTCACCAGAGAGGCAGGGCTGAACGCCACCACTAGGGCACTGAGCGTCGCCCTGCCGATCGCGGTTTTGCTCTGCTTCCTCGTCATACTGATGTTCGTGCGCTCATTGAGGTACGCCCTAGTGACCATTGTACCGGTCGGGCTGGTGGTGACATGGCTGTACGCCTTCATGTATCTTTCAGGATTTGCGCTGAACTACGTAACCGCCGTCATTGCCGCCGTGTCCATCGGTGTTGGCATAGACTACTCGACCCACATGACACAGCGATTCCGTGAGGAACTGGCGAAGGAAAGAGACCGGTTCCAGGCTATACGGCAGGCAGCACGGGGCACTGGGATGGCACTGATCGGTTCGGCTGCCTCCAGCATCGTTGGATTTGCCATCATGGGTCTTGCTCCCATGCCGATGTTTTCAGCCTTTGGTTTCATCACCGCAGCGATGATATTGATGGCGGCAGCGGCGGCGCTCCTTGTGCTGCCGTCGCTGCTGATCCTGGTGACACCGACGCTGGAGAAGGACGCCTAAGCCAAATTGGGATACGTGAGTCCAGCATCCAGCATCCAGCATCCACTGATACTGTCCCAGCATGAGATGTGGAGCTTCAAGCATGGGTGCAAACTGGGATTCAATCATGTTGGTCGATTCCTCTCTAGGGATATCCTTGACCTTCCAGGCCCTCCAGACACCCTCCTTGGCAGAAAAATCCATAAACAACGCCGGCGGATACTGGTAACTCTCTACTTGCATGGCTTTCACCAATGATGTGATATTTGTCCCTGGTGAATTCCATCAAACTAGGCTCGTACTACTCAGCCACGGAGATAGGATGAACCGTGGGGGTCACGGCAGTGATGGCATTCCGGTTTGCATCTGACATGCAGCAAAGTATAGATAAGAAAGCAGCCAAAGCCACCAGACCTAAAGCTCTCACGTCTACCCCAGGTCAGCAACCCCAAAAACTTCCAGGGCTTGCTGTGCCGCTGTGCGCTCTCCGTCCACCTTTCGGTGTCCGGAGCCAGTACCCATGACCTCATCCGCCACGACAACTTCTATGGTAAAGATTCTGAGGTGTTCCGGGCCGGACTCGTCTATGGTGCGGTAGACTGGGGAGCCTTTGCCCATGCCTTGAGTCACCTGCTGCAACCTGGACTTGGGGTCTTTGGCAACGCCCTCACGCACCGTGTGTTCCAATTCAGATTGTAGAAGGCCAAGGGTGATGCCATAGGCAGCATCGGCCCCTTTGTCCAGCAGTACAGCGCCGACCACGGCCTCAAGGGCGGCTGCGAGGTTGGAGTCTCTATAACGTCCACCACTCCCCTCCTCTCCCTGGCCCATGTACATATAGGAACCGAGTGAAAGTCCGCGTGCCAATCTAGCCAGAGTCGCGCCGCGTACGATGGCAGAACGGAGTTCCGTAAGCTCTCCCTCAGCTATGTTCGGAAGGCAGTGGTACAGCTCCTGTGCGACCACAAAGTCTATGAAGGCGTCTCCAAGAAATTCCAGCCTCTGATTTGAGGCAGAGAAGGATAAGGGGTCCTCATTGACGGCTGAGGGGTGGGTCAAGCTCAGGGACAAGAGTCCCCTTTCGGCAAAGGACATGCCGAGGCGTTTTTCAAGTGCATCTTCGTGTTTCGAGCCAACTTTTGTGTTCATTGATCGAGATATTATGTCGCGTATTGTATGCTCACTGGATTCTTCGCGTCAAAGCGGCTCATCTTTCCGGGATGTCAGCAAATCTGAGAGGCTGCTGTCCTGCCTTATAGCCTGGCTAAGGTTGCGGGCGGCGTGGATGAGGCCGATGTGACTAAAGGCTTGCGGAAAGTTGCCAAGGAAATCTCCTGTGGCCGGATTCATCATCTCCGAAAAAAGACCAAGGTGGTTGGCACGTTTCAGAAAATCCTGGAACAGTTCCAAGGCCTTTCTCACCTGGCCGCTGAACAGGAGAGCTCCGATGAGCCAGAATGTGAGCATAGTGAAGGCCCCCTCGTCCCCCGTCAGGCCATCCTGAGTCTCCTCAGTCTTGTAGCGACGCACGAAGCACCCCTGCGCCAGCTCTTCGGTGGTGGCCTTTATTGTGCCCTGGATACGGTGGTCGTCCGGGGGCAAGAAACCAACAAAGGCAATCAGCAGATTGCTGGCATCTAGGGTATCGCTACCATACCGCTGCACAAAGGACTGCCTTCGTTCACTCCAACCCTTGTCCAAGACCTCTTCTTTGATGGTATCTGCCGTTTCCTGCCAGTGCTCAATGGGGGCAGAACGCTCAAGTTCACGCGCCATTCGGATTGCGTTATCCAGGGCTACCCAGCACATGACCTTGGAATACACGAAGTGTTGCAGGGGCCCCCTAACCTCCCATATGCCATGGTCTGGCCGCGTCCAATTCTCGCATACAACCTGAGCATACTCGTACACCAGGTCCCACAGATCGTTTGATATGTAACCTCCGTACCTGTGATAGGTGGAGATGCTGGTGATGACCTCGCCGAAGACGTCCATCTGAATCTGATCCGCGGCCTTGTTGCCTATGCGGACCGGCGGTGAACCCATGTACCCCTCGAGGTGCTGTAACGTCACCTCGTCCAGATCCGACTGTGGGTCTATGCCGTAGAGTATCTGTGTCCTGCCTGGAGTAGATTTGATCTGGTCTATGAGCCAGGTCATGAACTGGGCGGCTTCCCTCATGTCGCCAAGGCGGGACAGGACGTCTAGGGTGAAGGCCGTGTCTCTGAGCCACGAGTAGCGGTAGTCCCAGTTACGCACTCCACCTATATCTTCAGGAAGCGAGGTTGTTGGAGCAGCGATGATTGCCCCGGTTGGAGCATAGACCAGCAGATGAAGCACAAGAAACGAGCGTACGACTTCCTTTTCCCACAGACCCTGAAAGTTAATTTCCTCGGCAAGAGATTCCCAGTAACGTATCGTGCGTTCAAGTTTATCGCTGCTGTGGAGCGCCTTCACTGAGGGAGGACGGGCGCATCCATAGGAGACAATGAAGCTGTACTCATCCCCTTCCTGCATGACGAAGCTGGCACTAGCCTTTCCCTGCCCCACCACCAGAGGAACCGTTGAGGAGAGGGTCATGGAGTGACCGTTTCCTGATGCCACCGCCCCGTTATGGGCCGCGGTTACCAGTGTCTCCGCGCGCCCGTAATCAAGGCACGGCTGGAACCGGCATTCCACTGAGAGCGTCCCGCGATTGCATTTGAGCATGCGGTGAATCTCGTGGGGGCACTGGCCAGGGCGTGAGCCTTCGGTGAGGGGCATAAAGTCGATGAGGGTGGCTTCGCCACCGTCCGTCTGGAAGGTGGTGGAAAGAACGTTGGTGTTCTGGACGTATTCCTGACGGACTCTATGGTCTCCTGTAGGCGTTATCTGGAAATATCCGCCTTTTTTGTCGTCCAGTATGGCAGCGAAAACGCTGGGAGAATCGAACCTGGGAAAGCAGCACCAGTCTATTGAACCATCTGTGCCAACCAGGGCAGCCGAATGGCTGTCTCCAATGAGGCCGTAGTCCTGTATCCTATTATACCCCACCTGAATCTCTCATAGCCCTTTCAAAGCCCAGCCCTGAGGTTTTCTTTATCAGATTATTCATCAAGATAATCTCATCTTTATAACGCTTAATGTTTCTATAGGTACTGACGTATCATTACCGCAGCGGTCGCCCATTCACCAACTACGCTGGAAACAATACCGACGGAGTACACACACATGGTGAAGCGCGTTGGGCTATGCACTGATGCCCAATTTCCGAGCCAGTTCCGAGTTGGATGGCTCGACCAGTATGGAGCCGTCCTCAAACACGATGGTTGGAATTATCCGCCTGCCATGGTTCAGCCTCTGCACAAGGTCTGTGGCTTCAGCGTCTTCCTGGACATCTATCCACTGATATGGAACGTTGTGCTGATCCATGAACCTCTTGGCCCGCCTGCAATCGCCGCACCAGTCGGCACCGTATATCTTTATTTCGGTATTGGTCATACTCCGTACCTCCGTCCAACGTTAGCGACGTATGTCTGCTACAGGGATTAGATGTATGAAATGCCCTGGAGATTTAGTTTCGTCTGATGATATAGGGTTTCGAGTGCCGACTCTACAGCTACGCTCAAGTTTCATTGCCTACATCACCAACCTTATCTATAATAGCATGAACTAATAGCATGAACTTTATTCTTGGATGGAATTTTGCCCACTGTAATCATCGAGACCCACGGCTGTAAGCTGAACCAGGCCGATTCCCAGGCCCTGGCGAGGCGGTTCGTCCAGTCAGGATACCAGGTTGTTGACTCCAATCAGCCCGCCGATGTCTATGTCTTGGACACGTGCACCGTGACACAACTGGCAGACCGCAAGGCCCGCCGTACGTTGAGGGCCGCACGTCGCTGCAATCCGAAAGCGCTCATAGTAGCCACGGGATGCTATGCCCAGAGAGACCATGCGGCCCTTGAGGCCATCCCAGAGATTGACCTCGTCCTTGGAAATACCGACAAGAGCAAGCTGGTAAATGAGGTCGTATCCTTACGGCAAGAGGAGATTAGTCCGTGCACCGTGGGCGAAGAAGTTGCCGACAGGATGGTACACCGAGCTAGAGCAATGGTAAAAATCCAGGAGGGATGCAACCAAATCTGCACCTATTGCATAGTCCCAAAAGTACGCGGCAGAGAGCGCAGCATACCAGCCGAAACCCTTGTGGCTCAAATACTCGCGCTGGAGAACGAGGGTTTCAAAGAAGTTGTGCTCACGGGGACACAACTTATCTCCTACGGCTTCGATATTCGAGGCTACAGCTTGGCCCGTCTACTGGAAACAGTGCTAACCAAAACTACAATTCCACGGATAAGGGTGTCATCACTGCAACCTCAAGTGTTGGACAAGGAGTTGCTTGAACTGTGGCAAGACACGCGATTGTGCCCTCATTTTCACATGCCGCTTCAGAGCGGCAGCGACACGGTGTTGCACCGCATGGGACGGCGTTATAGCGCCGAATTTTTCGCGAATACGATAGAACGTATCCGAGCGCAAAACCCATCAACGTCCGTCACCACAGATGTGCTGACTGGCTTTCCGGGTGAGTCGGATGACGAGTTTCAGGAGACGTACCTTCTCTGCCAGAACATCCGTTTCTCAGGCATGCACGTCTTCCCATATTCCGTGCGTCCAGGAACATCAGCGGCCCACTTCAATGATAAGGTGGACCCCATTACCAAGGGTCAGAGAGGGAAGCTGCTTGCGGAGCTTGCAGGGAAACACGCCAACGACTTCCTGGAAAGCCTGTTGGGTCAGACACGCTCCGTACTGTGGGAACGAGAGGCCACCGGCCGTTGGAAAGGATACTGGTCCGGTCTCACAGACAACTACGTGCGGGTATATGCCGAAGACCAGAGACCACTGAGAAACACGATTACTGAGACCAAGCTCCTACGGCAACACGACGGGTTTTTGTACGGTAGTGTGATCCGCTAACCCATGGCTTTAGACCGATTCTTGGGACTTCCAGACACTTCCAACAGGTCCAGGTGGCCATGGTCTATGAGCTAGTGTATACGAGCCATGATGGCGACGTAATCGGCATCATCATTGGTATTCCATAGTGACCCCGACAGGTGGTCTTCCAGTTCATCCAGCAAACCCTCCACCTGGGCCATCTTAGTGGAGAACGTACGCATTGTGTATATTCTTGCTACTCTCGCTTTTTAGCTGAGTATCGACGCTCTACCAGTCCATTTACAGTTTCACAGGCCTAAGGCACACAAACCCATCCCGCTTCTCCAGGTAACCCGCCTTTTCCTCGCTACCGTGGCCGAAAATCACAAGCCACCCATCCTTCACCGCCTGTGCCACCAACTCTTTTTTTCTTTCGAGTGTGTCTTCCGGATACTGATCGTGAGCGGCAATATACGGGAGTGACAGGTGATGCGGAGTAGGGATAACGTCACCCAGAAAAACCACTTTCTCGCCGCCGCAGTTTATGTGCACCACCTGGTGACCAACACAATGCCCTCCCGTTTCCTTGACCCATAATCCAGGCAGAACCTCAACATCTCCATTAACTAGGGAAAGCTGGCCCGATTCCTGAAGGCAAGCGAAGTCCTCTGAATGATGAGAGGCCTCGTCACGTTCGCTGGGGGTCATCGCGTTCTCCCAGCAGGACTCCTGCACTATGTAGGTGGCCTTCGGAAATACCGGAATGGGCATACCAGAACGGTCGATTTTGGTACATCCACCCGAGTGATCAAAGTGAAGATGAGTGAGTATTACTTTGTCTATATCCTTTGCGGTAAGACCGACTTCTTTTAGTCCCTTGCTGAGCTTGCTGGAGGACAGGCCATACCATTCTCTCAGCTTCCCCGTCTCTTTGTTTCCAGCTCCTGTATCCACCAACACATTGCCCTGATCAGTACGGATCAGAAGGCAGTTGAGTCCTAGGCTTACGCGGTTCCATCTGTCCGCTTTTACCTGTTGCTCCCAGAGGACTTTGGGAATCTGGCCAAATACAGAGCCACCATCGCACTTGATAATTCCGTCGCTAAGGAGATTTATGGATGGAGTCTTCGAGTGCACTTTCAATCAACCTCCTTTCGGCGTTTATAATGTAGTAAAGTTCCACCTATGTGGAATGACCGTAACAACGGGTATCCGAGTCGATAGGAGGCTTTAGAGCCTGTGTCAAAGCCTCCTATCGACTACAAGCGGGCGAACCTATGTCGGGAAAATGCTCATCAGAGGATTTCAGCGACACAGACCCAACCCTTAAATCATATGGCCTACACCTAATGATCTGTCAAGGGCAGTACAGATGTGACTTTTAGAAACCTGTGTGAAGTTTCCCGGAATCACGGGAGGGCAAGGTTTCAAACCGTTGTAACGATGTGCTGTACTGATAGGCTTGTCTCAGTCTGTAATTTCTATCTCGAAGCTCATTGGAAGGACTGCCCAGCCAATTTGAGCGCCGTCTAGGAAGACGGTGAAGGTGTACAGGCCATCCTCTGATACCTCCATGTCTAGGCTGGCAATGCACCGGTGGACGGTCTCGCCGGGGTGTATCTCAAAACCCTCCAAGTCTACAGTCGTCATGATGCCACCGGAAGGCCTTGTTATACCAAGCCGCACCTCATGAAATCCCTCCGGGGCGTTGATGCCGAGAACGGCCTTGAGAGGAAATACCTTTTTGGGTATAGTCTGGCCCCGTTGAATGGCACCACGGACGTCGGCACCGTCTAGGACTCCAAGTATGGACACCTGTCCTGAGTCCTCGACGAAATCGTTGCAGAACAGGACATATTGCATGTTCGGCTGTATTGAGTCTCCGGTCATGCCAACGCCTCCGCAAGCACCTCTGCAAGATGACGCGGCGTGCGCCCCGTGCCGTGCTGAATTTGCTGCCGACAGGAGATGCCGGTAATCACCGCCTCGTCCTCCTGGTCTGTGGAGGATACGGCTGGAAAGAGCCGCTGACCTCCGATAGTCATAGAAACGTCGTAGTGCTCCTTCTCGTACCCGAAGGCCCCCGCCATGCCGCAGCACCCTGCGTCGCTCTCTTCCACCTGGAAGCCTGGCACCATCCTCAAGGCCGCCATTGCGGGTTCTGTGCCAACCAGTGCCTTGGCGTGGCAGTGGCCGTGGAATAGGACTTTCTTTGGCGTCTCCTTGAATTTCAAGTCGAGCCGCCCTTCCTCTTGCAGCATTTGGAGAAACTCCTCCAACAAGAGGGATTTCTCCGCAACCCTATCGGCCTCCGGATTACGTAAGAGGTCAGGATACTCGTCACGAAGGGTCAGAAGGCAGCTTGGTTCGCATCCCACGACGTACGCTCCGCGCTGCACATGGGGATAGAGGAGATCAACGTTGTACTGAGCGTTAGACTTGGCCATGTCCAGCATTCCCTTGGAGATCATAGGGCGGCCGCAACACTTGCGGTCCACCAGGGTAACCTGGAAGCCAGCCCGTTCCAACAGTTTGGTGGCTGCCATTCCTATGGAGGGATAATTGTAGTTCATGAAGGTATCGTTGAACAGAACAACCTCGCCCTGTGTCTGCCTTTCGAAAACGGTGCTCCTAGACCGGAACAGGCTTGGAAAAGTGTCCTTGGCAAATGGAGGCAGCGGCCTCCGTTTGTCTATCTTCAGGAACGCGTCCAGTACCCATCGAGTCAGTGGAAACCGCGCTACCCAGTTGGAAATGGGTGCAAGTGCGCTTCCGAACTTGCTCAGAGTGCCTATGTTAGCAAAGAGCTTTGACCTCAATGGGTAGCCGTTCTTCTGATGGTACGCGTCCAGAAACTCGTATTTCAACTTGGCCATGTCCACCTGAGATGGACATTCTGCTTTACATGCCTTGCACTCAAGACAGAGATCCATGACCTCATGCATGCGCTTGCTTGTGAACTCCTCTGCTGGCAGGAAGCCGGAGATGACCGCACGCAGGGCGCTGGCACGGCCACGGGTGGAGTGTTCCTCTTCCCGTGTGGCCATGTATGAAGGGCACATGGTTCCGCTAAGGGTATTACGACAGGCCCCCAGCCCGTTGCACATCTCGACGGCCCCGCTGAAGCCGCCTTCTTCTGAGAAGTCCATCTTGGTCTTCAGATTGATGCTCTTGTAGTCAGAGCCGTATCTTAGGTTCTCCACCATCGTTTGTGAGTCGACAATCTTGCCGGGGTTCATGATGCCCGTTGGGTCGAATGTTCGTTTGACGTCTCGAAAAGCGTTGTAGAGGGTCGTACCGAACACCTTCTCGTTCCACATGCTGCGCACAAGGCCATCGCCGTGCTCCCCGCTCATTGACCCACCCATCTCCATCACCAGATCACAAGCGTCCTTGGAGATTTTGTACATGCGATCAACGTCCGCCTGCTCTTTTAGGTTTATGAAGGGCCGAACGTGTATGCAGCCTACGCTGGCATGGCCGTAGTAAGCGGCCTGTGTGCCGTTCTCACGTATCATATCGTCTACACGACGTATGTAGTCCGGAAGCTTGTCGGTGGAGACGGCGCAGTCCTCAATAAACGGAATTGGCTTAGCTTCGCCCTTGACCCCCATCATTAGGCCTATACCGGCCTTGCGCACGTCCCACACGTTGACCTGCTCAGCCCTGTCCGTGATCTTGATATATGCGTAACCCATGCCACCCCGACGCAGGCGGTTTTCGATCTCCTCCATCTTGGCCACCACCTCTGCCTCCGTGTCCCCCGCGGTCTCCACCAGCAGAATGGAGTCAGGGTCTCCCTCAATGAAGTTGCTCCTACGAGCATACCCCAACGATGTGCGGAGCTCCTCAAGGATAACGCGTCCCACCAGCTCCACGGCAGCAGGCTCGTGCTCAAGGGTCGACACCGTCGCCTCCATGGCCTCGATTAGGCCACGAAAGTGTACAACCATAAGAGCGGTGGCCTTTGGCCGCTCCACCAAGTTCACCTTGGCCTCCGTTACCGCGGCCAGTGTCCCCTCTGAGCCGACGATAAGCTTGGCAAGATTGAACGGCTCGCCGTTGGTGAACTGGTCAAGGTTGTATCCGCCGACACGCCGCATAATCTTGGGGTAACGGCTCTCGACCTCCACCGCGTTGTTATTAACAATTTCCGTAATCTGCCTATATATCTGGCCCTCCAGCCCGTCGACGCGGAGCTTGGCCTCCAGTTGGGATGAGGTAAGTGGAGCCAGCAGCGCCAGGTCTCCATCGGAAAGCACCGTCTCAAGCTCTTTGATCTGATCTATTGTCTTTCCGTAGAGAATGGAGTGGGAGCCGCAGGAGTTATTGCCAATGGCCCCTCCAACGTTGGAGCGGTTAGCGGTCGCAGGATCAGGGGTGAAGAAGAGCCCCGTATTCCTAATCTGATGGTTCAGTTGCTCCAAAACGATGCCAGGCTGAACCCGCGCCCACTGCTCTTCCGTGTTCACTTCCAAGACGTTGTTCATATATTTTGACATGTCCACGACGATGGCGCGGCCCACGGTCTGGCCCGCAAGGCTTGTGCCTCCCCCACGTGGCAGTATCGGTATGCCGTATTTATGTGCCAGCTCAATCGTGGCAATCACGTCTTCTTTGTTGCGTGGAAGCACCACACCAATGGGTTCAATCTGGTATATGCTGGCATCGGTGCTGTACATGGCACGGGAGTACGGGTCGAAACGGACCTCTCCCAACACGGATTTCTTTAGCTCCTGCTCCAGCTGCGCTGTTTCCATAAGAATCTCCCCATCTCATTGATTGCGAACGACGCGGCGAAAAACGTTGGGTACAATTATACATTGATTATACATTAAGGGAGGCGCCCGATGGAAACAGGCATCTTCTAGATATTTCCGCTCAGTACCCTGATGAACCTCAGGCTGAGCAATGTTCTCTGAACCTGGAACAATAGCCCCCAACAAAGTGTGGCAAGCTATGGTAGAATAATTGGCAAGAGTTATGGCAATAGGAAATCAAGACAGAAGAGAGCGTCGGCGCGGACAGCGTCGCGCCCAACGACTCACAACCAGAATGTGGCTCATTATGGGCGGCTTTGTGCTGGCTTTGGTAGTAATACTGGGCCTGCTTATAGCCGTTACCGGAGACGGAGATGGTGGTGGACTCTACACGAATGTAGGCGACCACATACATGCCGAATACTCCGTAATTGTCTGCGGAGAGGCCGAACCTACGTTCCCAGTCTCATCCGGTGGAGTTCACAGTCACGGTGACGGCAGCATACACATACACCCTTCAAGCCCCAGCGAGGCGGGTCTCAACGCTAACATAGCGCGCTTCGTAGCCAGCACAGGTTCTAGGATTACCGATGAGTATATTGAACTTCCATCTGGAGTCCAATATACCAACGGAGACCTATGCCCAGACGACCAACCGGGCCAGATGTTTCTTCGGGTGAACGGTATAACCACACAGGAGATAGCGTCATACGTGCCCCGTGACGGGGACGTCATTGAGATGGGCTTTGAGGTTCAGTAGCCTGCTCTGATGCCGATGCCAGGTCATTCGAATACCCTCCTCTGAAAGCCTCTAGCAGCCTCTATGCTCACGCGCTCGTTGACAGGTACAGGCCGACTGCTCTAGGATAGTTTTGAGGCCGTGCTACACGGGGAGCTAGCGGTGCCCTGTACCCGCAATCCGCTATAGCGGGGTGGAACTCCCTCCCGAGGTCTGTGTTCAAGGCCTCTATCGTCGCGGGTGGATGTCGAGAGCTGGGTCCTGGGCGGCGGA
>Ga0114993_10000624_pt1 | contig 41035 bp, 36 predicted proteins | sample ArcticOcean_MG_C_FD_87042 | JGI IMG/M metagenome (GOLD analysis project Ga0114993, IMG submission 87042) | Marine microbial communities from western Arctic Ocean - ArcticOcean_MG_CB2_150 | ecosystem: Environmental > Aquatic > Marine > Oceanic | place: Arctic Ocean: Canada Basin | collected...
AAGAGGAAGAGGAAGACGGCAAACAGGACAGCGACGCGAACGGCGGCCAGCTGCAATAGTCCGGTCGGGTGATCAACCGAGTCCTCCAGTTCGTCGCCATTCTCAGGCGAAACGGCATACGCGTATCTACCGCTGAAACCCTGGACTCGGTAGAGGCAAGCTTGCTCACGGGCCTGGCTGACCGCGACACCTTCAAATCAGCCCTGCGGACGGCCATGGTCAAGCGCCCGGTAGACATCCCGGTATTCGACGGGCTGTTCGACGATTTTTTCTCCGGCATGGGCCGCCTGGCCGCTGGCCTGGACGACAACGACACCGCGCCAGCCAATCCAGCCGAGTACCAGGAGCTGCTCGATCGCATCGAGGAGCTCCTCGACTCGCTTGGAGACGAGATTTCACCGCTGGCGAGGGCACTGCTGCTCAACGACCAGGCCGCGCTCGAAAAGATCCTCAGGGAACTGGCGGACTCGGGTAAGGTGCCAGCGCCGAAGAGCCCGTCTTCCCAACAGGGCGCCGTGCGCGCAGCGGCCAAGGCGCTGGGCGTCGGGGGCCTGTCGCAGGAGCTCGAGCGTTTGCTCGAGGCCGGCCAAGCGGCTGGAAGCGAAGATGGCGAGCTCGACCAGATCCGCGAGCTTTTCAACGAGAGGGTAAAGCAACTTGGCGAGATGCTGAAATCTTTGGTCAAGCTGCAAGGTCGCTACGACAGCAGCGAGGAAGCGTCGCCCAAAGAAAAAGACCGCCTGCTCGACAAGAGCTTTTACTATCTCTCGCCCACCGAGATCAAGGAGATGCGCGACGCCGTGGCCGTTTTGGCCAGGCGGCTGCGCAACCTGCTTGCCTTGCGTTACAAGCGGGCCAAGCGCGGTCGCCTGGACGTTAAATCGACACTACGCCACTCGATGGAATTTGGTGGAATACCGTTCCGGGTTCGTTACGACCGCAGGAAGAGGGAGCGGCCCAGCGTCGTGGTGCTGTGCGACATATCGGACTCGGTACGAACCGTATCGCGCTTCATGCTCCAGTTCGTGCATTCATTGCAGGACATGTACTCGAGAGTACGCAGCTTTGTCTTCGTAGCCGACATGGGCGAAGTAACCCGCCTTTTTGCCGAAAACGAGATCCAGTCGGCCATACAACAGGCCATCACCGGCGACGTGGTCAACGTCTACGCGCACTCTAACTTTGGGCGCGCGTTCAGCCAGTTTCACAGGGACCAGCTCGACACGATTGACGGTCGCACCACCGTCATCGTCCTCGGTGATGCGCGAAACAACTACAACGCTGCCAACGACTGGGCTCTCAGGGACATACAGCAACGGGCCCGGCGCGTTATATGGCTGAACCCGGAAAACCGCTCCACCTGGGGATTTGGCGACAGTGAAATGCAAGTCTATGCGGTTCACTGCGACGTAGTAGAGGAGTGCCGAAACCTGAGGCAGCTCTACAAGGTGGTCGACCTGCTGGCCACCACCTGACCGGTGGAACAAGCGTTCTTAATCGCGACAGTTGACGAACGGCGTCCCCGGGGACACAATCGCAGTGAAATGAGTGTTGACGGTTTTGTTCGTATGTCTGTTGGTGGCCTGGCCCTGGACCCGGTTACCAAGACCCCCATCGTCATCCTTCGAGATGAGGGTGGCGCTCTGAACCTGCCGATCTGGATAGGCCAGCTGGAGGCGACCTCGATGGCGACCGAGCTGGAGGGCGTCAAGATGACCCGGCCCATGACCCACGATCTTCTCTGCGTCGCCATCGAGAAGCTCGGCGCGAGCGTCGAACGCATAGAAGTCACTGAGATCAGGGACGGAACCTTTTTTGCGGTCATCAAACTTAAGACCGCGGGGCAGGAGTTAACCCTGGACGCGCGGCCCAGTGATGCCATATCGCTTGCACTGCGCACGGGTACTCCCATTTACGTGGCTGACGGGGTGTTAAAGGCCACCGAGGCCTCGCGAGTGAGCCAGGAAGAACCGGTAGTGCTCGAAGGCGAAAGGGACCTCTCGGACGTTTCGCCAGACGAATGGGTCGATATACTCAAAAACCTCGACCCGGATGACTTCAAGTACAAGATGTAAACTCCCGGTGAACGCCGCGATGCCCGCCAGCCGGGCGCGAGCGGCGAAACCGGCAAATAAACAGGGGTAGCTCTAATGGCCGCAGAAGCATCTTTTAATCGTAAGGACCTCAAGGCTCCGGACAAGTTCTTTATCGCCTTCGGTAAGGGCCTTGAGTACGTCCGGAATAACCACACCCGGGTAGCAGCTGTAGTTGCCGGCGTGGCCCTGGTCTTCGTGGCCGGCGCCGTCTTCAGTTCATGGCGTACCAGCCTCGAAGAACGCGACGCGGCCGCCTTTGTACGGGCCACCGACGCTACTCGCTCCGAAAGCTTTGCCACCGCGGCCATTGTCCTCGACCAGCTGACAGTCGACGGTAATCGACCCTACGGTGACCTCGCGAACCTCTACGCGGCTCGCCTGGCTTACAACGAGGGCCGCTTTGAGCAGGCGGCTGGACACTACGCGACGTTTGCCAGCGCTGCGCGCACGCCTTACCTCCGCCAGATAGCCCTGGTGGGCCAAGCGGCCGCGGCAGAAGCAGCTGGTGACAACCGACAGGCCGATGAGGCCCTCGAAATCGCTTCGCGCATAGACGCCCCGTACCGTGAGCCGGCCCTGCGTGCCAGGCTGCGCGTTGCCGACGCTGGCGCGGACAGCAGCGTGGCCCTTGAGGCCATAGAGTCCTTACTTGAGCACTTTCCGGGGCTGTCAGACGTCGCCGAGCTCTCCAAGCGCCAGCAGTCACTCGCCAACTGAAGGCTGACACCCACAGCCGAGCACTTAAGCACCTAATATACTGAGCCTTTTCGCGCTGATTTCGGCAGCGAACAAGCCGCGTTGCGCGCCACAGAAAAGCCAACGGGCGGGACATTCGACTCAATAACAGAGGCGGGGCAGGACTGGGCACATACCCGGATTTAAAGCCCGTCGCGTCCGATAAGATATATTATGTAAACCCAGCGGCGAACGGCACTTGGTGGAGGGGCCCTGGAGGGCCAACAAGACTGGGGCTCAGACCGACTCCCAGGGGTCGTAAAGTTTGGCGTATTCTTCGAGCGCAAAGCGATCGGTCATGCCTGCGATATAGTCGGCTATGACCCTTGCCATGGGCATTTTGTCGGCGCGCTGCACCACGTGTGGCGGCATCTGGTAAGGCTCCTGCAAGTAGGCCTCGAAAAGGCCCCGCATGACCCTGCCGGCCTTGGCGCCCATGCGACGCACGCGTTGGTGCTGGTAGAGCCGCAGCATGAGGCGTTGCTTGAGATCGGCCGTGCGGCTGTTCATGTCCTCGCTGAAGCCAGCCAGGCGCTTACCGGCGGCGCGCACGTCGGTCATGTCCTTTATGGCGTTGTCGGCAAGCTGCTTGTCCAGGTAAGCGAGTAGATCGGCCACCATCTCGTCCAACAGGCGCCTGACGGCCTGGTAACGCAGCACCTGGAGTGATTCACCCCCGTAGGCAGCCTGCACGGCCTCGTAGTGGCCCGCCCAGAGATCTACATCGGCCAGGTCATCGAGGGCCAGCATGCCCGACTGCAGGCCATCATCAATGTCGTGGCAGTTGTAGGCAATCTCGTCGGCGAAATCGACGATCTGGGCCTCTATCGGTGGTTGCTCCGCCGGGTTGTACGACGACACCCGGGGCCGATCGTACCAGGTAGAGTGCTTGAGGATACCCTCCCTGACCTCGTAAGAAAGATTGAGACCGGGAAAGTTAGGGTACCGCTCCTCGAGCTTCTCTACTATGCGCAGGCTCTGCGCGTTGTGCTCAAAGCCGTCGTGCTCCTTCATGAGCTCGGCCATGGCGTGTTCACCTGCGTGCCCGAAGGGTGTGTGCCCCAGATCGTGCGCCAGCGCCACTGCCTCTGCCAGATCCTGGTTCAGCCCCATGGCGCGAGCGACGGTGCGCGTTATCTGGGCCGTTTCCAGAGTGTGAGTCAGGCGTGTACGGTAGTAATCGCCCTCGTGGTTTACGAAGACCTGGGTCTTGTACTCCAGTCGCCTGAAGGCCGTAGAGTGAATGATGCGGTCACGATCGCGCTGAAAAGCGAGCCTGAATCCGTGCTCTTCTTCGGGGTATTCGCGGCCCCGGCTGTCGGCCGATGCCATGGCATAGGGCGCAAGGTCCCTGCGTTCATTCTCTTCGAAGCAGGCCCTGTCTCTCACCGTCGGAAGCTATCCTCAGCCACCGGTAAGTGTAGTCGTAGTGCTGGAGGTCGAAGTGGTCGTCGGTGTTTCAGTCGGGCCATAGAAGAGATCGCTGAAGTCGGAACTCAGCGTATCAGTGTCACCAAAAACCTGGCAGCTGGTCGCGGCTTCGTTGCACGCCACCACCCAGCCGTTAACCGCGTCGGCCAGTAGCACCGCGGCGCTTGAGGCCCCCGAGAACGCGTAACTGGGGTTTCCCGCGACCGCCGAGGGGCCACCACCGGCCAGCAAGCCGTCGGCAGCGGCGGAAACCGCGCAGGAGCTGCCGTCGGCTGAGCAACGGTAGAGGTTCCCGGTGGCATCGGCCAGGAAGAGCGAACCCGGTAACCCTCCCGCAAAAGCGATGTCCACCAACCGTCCGGCCACTGAGGTTTCGCCCAGGTCCCCAAGGAATCCACTGGCATCGTAGCGCCGTGCCGGTTCCCCGGCCCGCCCGTCTACAGCCAACAATTCCCCAGTCAAGGGTGAAATAGCAATATTAATTACTTCTTCAGCGCCGGATGTCACGTCGCCGAATACCGACACAAACAGTCCGTTGGCGGCGTTAAAAACACTGACCACTCCATCGCCTTCGACGACGTACAGTTCGCCGGTTTCACTGAAAGCTAGATCAACGGGGTCAGTCAGCTGGCTGGTTTGACCGAAGCTTCCGATCACGCTTCCGTCCACCGCCGAAAACTCGCGGATCTCGCCAAGTGTCCTGTCGAGCAACAGCAGGTTTCCTGTCACGGGGTTAGCAGCGCCCCTGGTCGCATCGGGGGCGAAGACATCGGGATCGTCTAATTCAGCCAGGGCCGCCCCCTCGGTGCCACCGAAGCCAGCCAGCGAACCCACAACGTACAATGTAGGAAAGGTCTCAAGATGCGCCACTTCAATGTCGGTGCCGCCCTGGCTGGTGAAGGTTACCAGTCTTACCTCGTAGCTACCGGCGAGATCAGCCACGAAAGACGCGTTGGCCCCCTGGTCGCCCTCGCCCACCCGGCACATGCCGGTCGTGCACTGCGGCGAAACGGTACCGGTGTTAAAAAGACAGGTCGCGTCTTCTGCACAGTCATCATCACTGGCGCAGAAGCCCAGCCCGTCACTGCATACATCATCGTCGTTGGACGCACAGACTTCCAACGGGTTGTCCTCGCAGTGGTCCTCGAGTACAGCCGCGCTTCCAGTGGGCGCAAACAAGCGCCAGGAGTACGTGAGGCCGCCGCCCACCGGATCAGTCGAGCCGCTCGCGTCAAGCTGGTAGCGACCGCCAACGTCAACGATATAGGAAGCCGGAACGATCTCTGCGCCGGGACTGGCGGGCGCGCTCAACGAATCCCCGGAACCGCAGCCCGCCGACAGCCAGGAAAGGGCCAGGGCTGCAGCTAAGATAACGGATGGGAAAGTACGCAATTTCAGGGTCATTTATTTTCCAGGAACCGTCACTTACTCCGTGACCGTGACTGCCGGGCAGCCGCGGGGCGGGCTTGGCAAGAATAGCCTTACCACCCGTCCGAACAAGTTTGGCCCGTTGGGCGCTGTCCAGCCTGAAGTGCCCCCGGCACGACTCGAACGTGCGACGCCAGGATTAGGAATCCTGTGCTCTATCCACCTGAGCTACGGGGGCCTCAACAGCTTCAGGTGGATTTACTAGCCCGCGCGTGGCGTTCGGGCAACAACGGCTCGAATCGCGAGCTCAGTCCTTGCGGTCTCGCATCTCGGTGGCAAGTTTTTCCATCTGGGCTCGACCCGCGCGCAGAAAATCGCCGTTCCATGCCGAACTATGTCCTTGGGCGGACAAGTAGTTCCGAGCACCTGCCACGGTCAATCCTTTTTCCCTTAGGAGCGACTTGATCTCCTGCAGCGTCTCGATATCGCACTGCTGGTAACGCCGCTGCTTGGAATTCGGCCCCCTGCCCGGTTTGATCTGGTCGAATTCATTCTCCCAGTAACGCAGCACCTGGGGTTTGAGTTCGAGCATCGCCGCGACCTCACCTATGCTGTAGAAAAGCTTAAGATTGATCGGTGTTTCCATGTCTCCTATTTGCCCCGCGTTTCCCCTCTGCTGAGCCTGAAATCAGGAACAAGGGGCAAGACGAACGACAAAGCATACCCTATGCCAACACCTCGATCTCCCACCCAAGTGGGTAAAAATGGCCAACGCTAGCCCCCGTTCAGGGGGGTGTTTCAGGTCAGCCGGCACTGCAGTCTAACAACACCGGGTTGCCAACCACCAGCGAAAGAATCAGCAGAGCGTCGACCACCGAGAGTTCCTGGTCGCCGTTCACGTCACACGTTTCGAGCGGACAGCTGCCGGGCAAGCCCAGTGCGCTCCTGAGTACAATGAGGGCATCGGCGATGCCGATCTGTCCTGAACCATCAGCATCACCACAGCTGGACTCCGCTCTCAGGGGCCAGCCGAGATCAGCCAACAGGTAGGCGGCCAGGCCCCCAGGCAGTCCGGTGTCATGAATTGGTCCAGTATAACCCGGCTCCATGAACTGGTCGGGCGACAGCACCGGGCTGAAGTGGGTAACCGAGGACCCCGGGGCCAGGAGGACAGGATCATGCATGTGGACGTCTCCGTTGACGTCCACTCCGCTGTCGAGCAACACCGACGCGCGGGCGAGCTCGTCGCCGGACCAGGCTAGCCTGCCGTCGGAAACGAGCACCGCCGCACGCTCAGCCGACGTCATGGTGGAGAGAACCTTACCCGTACCCGCCTCGATCAATTGCAATAGGTACCTGTCGTCGTAACCCCGCCCGAGGCAAGCACCATTCGCGCAACCCACGGCAAGCGTACAAAGACCCATGTCCGGGCAACGCAGCCTGCTATCGAATTTCTCACCACTGCGGTAATCAAACAACGTGGTAAAACCAAGACCGTGGGCGATCTCGTGAAGGGCGACCGAAACTAGGTCTATGTCGCAGCCACGCGGGCCGCAGGGAACCTCGCCGTCATGCCCATAGTACCAGCTGCGTTCACCCAGCACGGCGTCACTATCGACCGACGCGTTCAGCGTAATCCATATTTCGGGAATGCCGCCGTTGAGATCAAGCCCGGCCAGGTTATTGGCCAGTGCCGCCGGGTAGTAGGTGGCCGGAAGTAGCGCCCCTTCAAAATCACGGTGCACCGTCATGCTGGCCGCCGACCCCAGCACCGCTCCGTAGAGCGTGCCGCCAAGTTCGACGAAACGGACCCGCAGAACGATCTCTACTTCGTTTGCGAGGGTGTCCTCCCATAGGCCCGCCGCATAGCGCAGGGCATCGAGACGCTGTTCGCCCAGGGTGACTGCACTGCTGCCAGCCACCGCTTCCAGCACGGTGGGGTCATTGAGCCCACTGTCAGGAAAGTCCGCGTTGAGTATAGAAAAACCAGCAGCCGCGGCAGTGCGAGGCTCGAGCAGCGGCCCGGAAAGAAGAAGCAACAAGCCCGCCGCCGCTGTGCCTGCTATTCGCCCGCATAGAGCGCCCCTGCCTGATCCCGAGTACACCCTGCCCCCCCTGCCGGGCTTGAGGGTTAGCAACGTAAGGGCCGGTCTTCAAACGTGCTGTACAATTCTGTGCATAAGTAGAGGGAGCGGTATCAGTCGGACTGGCTCGGAATCCGCTCGGCCCAGCCAACAACGGCCTCGAGCTGCGCGCCCAACTGCAGAAGAAGCTCATCCTGCCAGGGGGCAGCCACGAGCTGAATTCCAACCGGCAGGCCTTCGGCCGACAAATGCACGGGCAGAGATATAGCCGGCTGGCCGGTGACATTGAACACCGGGGTGAAGGGGACCATATCCGCGGCCTTATTGAGCGGGTACATGGGATCGTCGCCAGCCCCTTCCCATAACACGCCGATAGGAGGTGGCAGGCAGGCTGCGGTGGGCGTGAGGAGCACATCAAATTTCTGCCAGGACGTTACGACCCGGCGCGAGTACATCTGCAACGCAGCCACGCTGGCCACGTAATCGGCACTGCTCGTCTGCATGGCCGACTCGCGCATGGCCACGTTCAAGGGCTCCACCTTGCTCCAGTCCTGCACGTCCCAGAAAAGAGGCCCGGTGTTCCAAACAACCTTGAACAGATCTAAGAATTCAGGCCCCATTTGCCAATCCGGTGCCGCTTCAAAAACTTCATGGCCGGCTTCCTCGAGTAAACGCGCAGTAAGCTCGACCGCCTTGATGCTTTCCTGGTCCACCGGATCCCCCATGGGGGAAGCTGTTGTAAAAGCGATGCGCTGCGACCCGCCGCTACTCGACCTACTGGCGTCGAGGAAGGTCGTGGCCGGCCGTGGTGCAGTGTACCAGGCCAGGGGGTCATACGGTGCAATAGCGTCGAGGACAGCCGCCGTATCGGTCACCGTCCGCGACACGCAGCCTTCGACGGCAAAGCCAAGCATGACGTCGCTCACTACCGGGGGACCAACGCAGGTTCTCCCCCTGCTCGGCTTGAGCCCTACAAGCCCCGACCAGCCGGCCGGCAGGCGAATAGATCCCCCACCGTCGTTGGCGTGCGCGATCGGGACCATGCCCGAGGCCACGGCAGCGCCCGCCCCCCCGCTTGAACCGCCGGGACTCCGAGTCTTGTCCCATGGATTACGCGTCGCACCCCAGGCCTGGTTCTCGGTGACCGGCAGGGTCCCGAACTCGGGCGTGTTGCTGCGACCCATGAGCAGGAAACCGGCGTCCCTGAACTGGCTCACAATGGTCGCATCCCCCGGAGCCACGCGATCCTTAGCGCCCATTGAGCCAAAGGTAGTAGGCCAGCCTTCAACGTCAGTCAGATCCTTGATCGGCATCGGGACACCGTGGAAAGGCGGCAGGTCATCACCGCTCATAACTTTTTCTTCGGCCAGCCGTGCCTCTTCGAGTAACTCTTCATCCCGGCGCCATATTATGGCGTTGAGTTCCGGGTTGACCCTGTCGACCTGATCGAGGCAAGCCTGCACGACTTCAACCGGACTAATCTCGCGCTTCTTGATTCGTTCGGCAAGCTGAAGACCTGACGCAAAAAGTATAGAATGATTGTCCACGTTTAGCCTAGCCGTAAATTAACCCGCCCCGACGCGGTGTCAAACCTGAAAGGACAGGACTTCGAGTATGAAACAAACACTGAACTTCGCCATCGTCGTGATCTCCCTGCTGGCGTTTTCGTGGCTGCTCAATTCCGGTAGCATCGACTACCCGCTGGTTTATGACGACAAGGCCCTTGTTACCGAACGCGACTCGTCGCTGGATCATTCCCTTGCCGAGTTCTTCTCAACCCGCCACGAGGGTCTGGGCCGTCACTTGACGGTGCTGAGCATTGACCTGGATCGATCTGCATCGGGTTCGACCTCGCGCTTTCACGTCACCAACGCCCTGCTGATGGGCCTGTGCGGCGTGGCCCTGTACGGTCTGGGCCTGGCACTGGGGCTCGCACCGGCCGCAGCGTGGACGGGTGCGGCGGTATTTGTCGCCCACCCTCTTCATACCGCCGCCGTCGTTCCTGTCTCGGGACGCAGCGAGCTGCTGGCGGCCTTGTTCGTCCTCAGCGCGACTGTGCTTTACATCGGTAGCCTGCGTCCCCTGGGCTACCGACGCCTCGCGCTGCTGTGCCTGTTGTTTTTCGCCGGCCTCGCGTCCAAAGAGAATGCCCTGGTGTTGCTGCCCGTACTGCTCTGCTACGAAGGCCTTCAGCACCTTGGCCGCCGCAGTGACGCTGCCGTTGCCCCGGCGGCCGCCGATTTTCGCGCGCTCGGCGCCCTGCTTCTAACCGCTGCGGCCTGGCTCGCCCTGGTCTATCGCAATTTTGCTACGCTGGCGCCGGTCGAAGCCATAGACAACCCACTGGTGGCTCTCCCGTTACTCGAACGTGTAGCCCAGGCTGCCTCAGTGTTGTGGCAGTACGCTTGTCGCCTGGCCTGGCCCTGGCCACAGGAGACCATCCCCACGGTAGTCAGTTTTGCCAACTCGCAAACGATAGTGGCCCTGCTCGCCTGGACGACCCTGCTGCTTTTCTGCCCTCTGGCGGTGAGGTACTTGCGGCTCAGGGTGGCCAACGGACTGCTTCTCCTCTGGTTCCTGCTGGCTTTTTCTTCAACTGCCAACGTCTTCTTCCCTCTTGGCACCGCCTACGCTGAGCGCCTGGCTTTTCTTCCCAGCGCCGGACCGGCCTTGTTGTTCGGGGCACTGTTGTTCCCCTTGTCTCGGGGAAAGTTGCGTAACGCGATGGGAATCTCTATTGCCCTGCTCGTGCTGGTGGTGGGCGCTTCGGGTTACCTCGAACAGGCGCGTAGCTGGTCATCCGAACTCCATTTTCACCGCCAGGCTGCGGCGGCCAGCCCGCGCTCGGCCAAGGCTCACTACGATCTCGGCATACAACTTGCCGGCAGCGGCAAGCTGAAGGAGGCCCTGGGGCCGATGCGCCGGGCGGTGCGCCTGGCGCCTGGCCTCAGCGAGGGGACGCTCTATCTCGCCGAAACCCTGGTTCGACTCGAGCAGGTCGATGAAGCGATTCTCGCCTGGCAAGAATACCTGCTTCTGCGACCGGAAGACGACGGGGCGAGATCTCGCTTGATGGCCACACTGGTGTTAAACGAAGACTGGACGGCTGCGGCGGCGCAGGCCCGCGAGCTGGTCGCTCGTGGTAAGCCCGAGTTCTCAGAGTTGGCCGTCCAACTGGAACTTGAAGCCGAGGCTCTCAGTCCTTGAACGCCAGTTCGCTCACCGGTAAACGGTAGCGCCGCATCAGCATGTAGACGGCCAACGCGCCGAGGCGCCGGTTTTTTTGTATGCGCCGCCTGTCGGCAAGAACAGCAGGTAAACCCGCCAGGGCGGCCAACCAGGCGCGACACAGAATACCCGCGAGCTGGAAGCGACCGTAGTCACGCCCCATGCCCCCGCTCATGCCCCGTCCGGTAGCGTAGGCGTAACCTTGGGCGGCGAAGCGCGCGGCTGTATAAAACGGGCTCATCGCCAGTATGCGGCGGGGAAAGAGCTTGGCGGCGTTCCAGATGCGATTTCGCTCAACGAGGTAGGCCTTCGAGGCCGAATGGTAACCGGTCGTCATCGATTTCTTGTGGTAAGCGACGGCGCCGGGAACGTACCTGCAATGCCAGCCGCGCAACTGGCCCCGCATCGCGAGATCGAGATCCTCGAGATAAGCGAAGTAGCGATCGTCAAAGAGCCCCACGTCGTCGATCATTGCTCGACGGTAAACCGCAGCGCAGCCGTTGGGTCCCAGTACCTCGACAGCTTCATCGTACTGGCCGATGTCTTCCTCGAGCCAACTGCGAGACCGACAGATCCCGTCGGGATAGACAAGCAATCCGGTAGAATCAAAAACGTTACGGCGGTCGTACATCATCACTCGCGAGGCAAACATCCCCATTTCAGGCTCTAGCTCGGCCGCGGCTGACATTTCTTCTAGAAACCGGGGGTGGAGATCGGCATCGTTGTTGAGCAACAGGATCAGATCACCGCTCGCGGCAGCGAAAGCGATGTTGTTGCCCCGGCAGAAGCCGGTGTTCTCGTCCTGCGGCAGTGTCAGTACCTCGGGGAATGTACTTGCCAGCATGTCAACGCTGCCGTCACTCGAGCCATTGTCCACGACCAGGGTCTCAAAATCGGTCATGGTCTGCTCCCTGACCGAGCGCAGGCAGGACTGCAGGAGTTCCCTCCCGTCGTAGTTCAAGATGAGAATTGAAAACCGAGGCACCGATGAATTGTAGCAAAGAACCAGGGACGCTGAGGGCAACACAGCAAAAACGTCACTTTTGTGCCCCGGCGTTCAAATACCGTCACTAAATTCCGACCGGGTATCGCAAACGCCTTGTATTCCCCCATTCCGGGCATGGCACTTAGCTTGCAAAGGTCTTTGCCGATTGAATTGCGCGGGCTTTGAACCGCGTCCAGGAGGATATCAAAATGGATGAAACCAAAAATCAGGACCAGCTGGGCTGCCTCGTACGCACGCTGAGGAATCGGCTTGCAATGACTCAGGAAGATTTTGCCCACTCCCTCGGAATAACCGTGAGCACGGTCAACCGTTGGGAAAACGGACACTCGAAACCCAGCAAGCTCGCTCGGGCCAGTATCGTTGCGCTCGGCGAGAAGAAGAAGCTGCGCGTGGATCAGGTTACGCTTGCCGTAACCGAAGCCGAGCCGCAGCCTCAATACGTGTCTACGAATTCGGCCTACGGAGCCTGAAACCAACGTCCCCTGGGTCCCACCGACCTGGGGATGATAGAAACCGGCGATGTAACAACGGGCGGTGTACCACCAAGTGCACCGCCCTTCGCTGTTCAAGGCGGTTTCTCTTTGCGATATTACCCACGCTGGCGTGCTAGCACCGCCAGGTCAGCATCTCGAATGCGCCGATGTGACCGGCTTCGTGCCACGCAGGCCGGAACGGGAGCCGTTCAGGAAAACTGAGCGCCACGTCCGAGAAGAGTCTCAAGGCGATTGATGCGCTCGGCCAGGGCAGGTTCGCCGCTCATCGAATCCTTCACGGACCGGACCGCTCGCAGGATAGAAGAATGGTTTCTGCCACCCATGGCTTCGCCGATCTCGGGTAAAGAAGCAGAAGTGAGCTTTCGGCAGAGATAAGCGGCAACGTGACGAGGCCAGGCCACCCGGCGGGCCCGGCTGCGAGAGAGAATTTCTTCCCGGGTAATACCGAAGTGAGTTGCGACCGTCTTGACAATGGTCTCAATGTCTACGTCACAGCCCACGCTTACGTAAGGAATCACCAGCGATTCGACGACCTGGGTAGTGAGCCTGCCGCCGGACTGGCTTCTAGCAGCCCGCAGTCGCGAAACGAGCCCTTCAATCTCCCTGACGCTGCCCGTCATGCGCAGCGCGAGGTTCTCAATGGTGTCGCCTTCCATCTCAAGGTCGGCCTCCTTGAGCTTGGCCCGGAGAATGCGACAGCGCAGTTCTGCATCGAGCGGCCCGAGGTCGGCGAGCAAGCCACCCTGAAAGCGGCTGCGCAATCCGGTCTCCAGTTTCTCGAGTTCCAGTGGCCCGCGGTCCGATGCGAGCGCTATCGGCTTTCCAGCGCCGTGCAAAAGGTTGAAGGCGTGGTAGAACTCCTGCTGCGTACGCTTCTTGCCCGCTATGAACTGCACGTCATCAATGAGTAGTGCGTCGGCAAAACGAAACTCGCGACGAAAAGCATCCATGCGGTCATTGCGAAGAGCATCGACCATTTTTCTCGTAAAGTCTTCGCCTTGGTAGTAGAGAACTTTACGCGCTCTCGACCTGAGTTCACTCGCGATGGCCAGCAGCAAGTGAGTCTTGCCCAGGCCGACCCCACCGTAGAGGAACAATGGGTTACCCGCGCCCGCTTCCCCGGAAGCCAGCGCTCGCGCGGCATCGCAGGCCATGCGGTTGGATTCTCCAACTATGAAATTGCCGAAGCTCTTGAGTGGCGAGCTCGTGACCTTACGGCCGGCTTCTTGTCCGCCCGAGGGGGGCGACCAGCGTCGGTTCGCAGGCCGCGTCCCCACGGACGAACCCACCACCACCTCCACACGACAGCTGTGGTCTGCAGCCTCGGATACCGCGCGTTCCAACGCGGGCAGGTACACCTGCCTGATTCGGTCACGGTACAGCCCGAAAGGCGCCTCCACGGTCATCAGCCCATCTTCGAACGACCGCGGGGTCAGCTCCAGGATCCACGTTTGAAAATCTTTCTGCGAGAGCTCCTGCTCGATACGAGAACAGGCATGATTCCAGAGACGGTCGGCTGCTCGTCTCGGAACTTTCATCAACAGCGATCCCGGCCGGAGTCGATCGCCGGAAAATGGCGGTCCACGCAAGCCACGACAACAAACAAAGTAGTGGCTGGTTTGCTTTCAGTAGTCCAAGTCATGCAGGTAATGTCATCCGGGAAAAAGCCACGCGGCTAGCAACACGCGACGAGCATCGTTTACGCTGCAGCCCCGAGGTTTGCAACATGCTGGAAGCTAAGTATTGAAATCATTGCTCTTTATGAATACCCGAACGGGGGGCGGGCAAACGCAGCCCGATGGTGTCGCCTTTCCCGGCGTTATTGTTGATGTTTTTCGTGACTCTATTCTACTCAGCCCTGAAAACCGCTACGTCGTGTTGCATGCCGAGTCATACCCGCCTAGCATCGCGCCGAACTCGAACCACAGCTTAAAAAAATCAATGCAATGGAAACACTTTTCGCTCACAGCTACATCTTGATATTCGGTAAGCTGGCAGTCGGTGGCGCCATCGCCCTGGCGGTTCCCGACTCCGCGCTGCTCGAACGCGGCTACTATAAATCAACAGCCGCAGTTTTTATTGGCTGTGTCATGTGCATGGCCGGCGGCCAGCTGTACCTGCTTCTCAACTACCCCGGTCAAGGGATTCCTTCGCCACTCGAAGTGTCTGCCTGGTGCTTCTTCTGTACTGTTTTCGTTATCTATTTCATCACTCTTTTCACTGACATGGCACTCATTCGCGCAAGGGTTTTCCCGTTGCTGCTTCTGTCCAGCCTGCTGGCTGTATCTTCGAGTGCCTGGGTCTTTGCCTCGCAGAACGGTGGCCCGCTGACCGGCCTGGTTTTCTCCGCGGCCTTGTTTTCAGGCAGCCTGATAGTGGGCGCGACCCTGAGCGGCATGCTGCTGGGACACTGGTACTTGATTGATACGGGAATGGACCTGGCGCCCTTCAAGCAGATCCTGAAATGGTGCAAAGGTTGCCTGCTGGCAGCCATCGTTACGGCCTGCCTCAGCACCGCCGTTGTCGGCCTGCTCGACGGCAACGGCGCGAACGGTGCCGTCAGGGTGGCGCTAGCGGCTTACCCCTGGCTCGTGTTCGCGAGGGTATTCTGCTGGGTGCTGACCGGGGTCCTCTTCATTCTCATAGAAAAGACCCTGGAGATCCCCCAGACCATGGCGGCAACCGGCTTGTTCTACATCGCGGCACTCGGCGCCGCGGTGGGAGAGATCGCCAGCCACTGGCTGCTTTTCAGAACCGGGATACCGCTGTAAGTCCAACCCGCGGGGTTACCGAGCTCGGCCTGTCAGGCGAAAAGCATCTCGTCCACGGCCATGCCGGCGGGAACCATCGGAAACACGCCCTCCTCGCCTGGGATGGTCACGTTGAGCAATACCGGCCCGTCGTGATCGAGCATTTCCTGCAGGGCTGATCTCAGCTCTTCGATTTTCTCGACATGCATGCCCTTGGCCCCGTAGGCCTCCGCCAGGGCCGGAAAATCGGGCAACGCCTCAAAGTAAACCTGCGAGAAGCGTTTCTCATAGAACTTGTCCTGCCACTGCCTGACCATGCCCAGGTAGCCGTTGTTGAGCACGATTACCTTGACGGGCACGTTGTACTGCACCGCGGTAGAAAATTCCTGTATGTTCATCTGTATGCTGCCGTCGCCGCTGATTACGACCACCGGCCGATCTTTTTCAACGAAGGCGGCGCCGATGGCTGCGGGCAGTCCTATGCCCATCGTACCGAGGCCGCCCGAGGTCAACATAGACCTCGGTTTATCAAATCCGTACAACTGGGCACACCACATCTGGTGCTGCCCTACATCGGTCGAAATAATCGCGTCGCCTTTGGTAAGATCATGCAGCTCTTCGAACACCGCCAGCGGCAGTATGCGTCCGTCCCGCGTCTTCTCGTAACCCAGCGGGCGCTCTGCCTTCCAGTCGGCAATCTGCTGTCTCCAGGCGGCGATGCGCTTGGATCCGTTAAGACCCGGATAGTCGGCAGCCTGTTCGTTGAACATCGACAGGATGTTGCCTACGTCGCCCACGATGGGCACATCGCAGCGGATGACCTTCGAAATAGAAGAAGGGTCGATATCCGCGTGGATGATGCGCCCGCGCGCCTCGCAGGCAAAGCGCTCCGTGTCGCCGGTGACCCGGTCATCAAAGCGCGCTGCTATGCAGAACAAGGCATCGCAGTTCTGCACCGCCATGTTGGCCCAGTAGCCACCGTGCATGCCCAGCATGCCGATGGCCAGGGGGTCGGAGGCCGGAAAAGTGCCCAGGCCCATCAGCGTCGTGGTGACCGGTGCCTGCAGTTTTTCTGCAAACAGCCGCAACTCGTCGGACGCGTCACCCCACTGCACCCCCCCACCGACGTAGAGCAAGGGGCGTTCGGCCTTCTCAAGTATGTCCAGTGCGCGTGAAACCTGCCGCCGGTTTCCCTTGACGGTAGGCCGGTAGCCGCGAATGGCCAGTTCCTTGACAGGACGGTACTCGCAGATATTCGTCTGGACATCCTTGGGCAGGTCGATCAGAACAGGTCCCGGCCGCCCGGAGCCCGCTATAAAAAACGCTTCGTGAATGACCCGGGGGAGATCGCGGACGTCCTTCACCAGGATGTTGTGCTTGGTACAAGGGCGCGTAATTCCAACAATGTCGGCTTCCTGAAAAGCGTCGTTACCGATCATCGACGTAGGGACCTGTCCGCAAAGAACGACCAGCGGTATCGAGTCCATGTTGGCATCCGCTATACCGGTAACCGTGTTGGTGGCACCCGGCCCCGAGGTGACGACTACGACCCCCGGTTTTCCCGAAAGACGGGCGTAGCCTTCGGCCATGTGGACGGCGCCCTGTTCATGCCGGACCAGGATGTGGTTGAGCGGAGAATCGTAGAGGCAGTCGTAGGTGGGCAGTATGGTGCCCCCAGGGTAGCCAAAAACGGTGTCCACGCCCTCGGCGAGAAGGCATTCGAGGATGATCTGCGCGCCGGACAGTTGACGTCCGCTTGATTCCTCAATGAGAGTTGGGGAAGACGCGTCGTCAGAGTCCGCATTGGGGCCCGGTCGCGCCTTTTCGGCTGCTGCTGATTCTGTCATATCTCTCTCCGGCTGGTGTAGCCGGCCTCCCGTTGGACCCGCAGGATTGGTTACCCCGGCCCGGTCTATTGGCGCAACCGGGGGAGTTCCCGCTTGTGCCAAGTGTAAAAGATACACGCCCTGCCCTGAATTGACAAGGCCCGCGTCCCGTCCAGCTTGTTTTTGCGCCCTTGAGGGCTCTCAGGCCCCAGCCAGCTGGGATTCGAGAGCCGTGGGAGGCGCAGAATCGCCAGCTGCCGAGCCCAACTCCTCCACCAGCCACCCCAGCACCAGGCGACCCTCAACTGCGTCGCCTGGAGGAGATATGGCCGCCTCGAAGGACTGTCGCAGGCCGTCCTTGTTGATAAAGGTCCCGCCGCTCTCAAAATGCGTAGCGGTGGCGAGCAAGCAGTCGGCGTAGGCCGCTGTCTCTGTCTTATGGCTATCGAGCACCAGCAGCCCGTCCAGGCCTTCAAGCCAGTCGGCCCACTGCGGGCCCGCTCCAGCCGGGTCACACCCAGCGACGATCGCAAGCGAACAATCAACCGGTGGTCCGTCGGCCGAGCGCATCCCGAGGACCTCTAAGCCCTGCTGGTTAGGAAAGCGGTCTGAGCTTATGAGCAGCTCATCGTCATCGAAGGCTGGTTTCTCACAACGAAAGACCAGGCAGCCCTCGCTCCCCAACAGGCCGGCGACCTGCTTGAGTAACTCGGCTTCTTCCTGGCTGAGTTCCGGCGAGACAATGACAGCTACCGGCCCCGCGTCTTTCAAAAGGCTGGCCGCGTACTGCACCGCGGTTCTCACCGGGCGCGTCAAGAAGCGACCTTGCTCGCGTTTGAGGTGGGCAGAAAGTCGTTCCCCCCCCTGCAACAACGAAGGCACCCGGCGGCCGTGATCGCATATCCAGTAACCGTTGACCTCGGGATTATTACGCGGTTTCACCCTGAAGATTTCGCTGCCGCGGCTGTGAACCTCGATGCTGCAACCGGTTGCGCAACCAGGACATATGGTATCCTTGCTCGACAGATACCAGACCCTCGATTGGAACCTGAACTCCCGGCTCGTGAGAGCACCCACCGGGCAGATATCGACAACGTTGGTCGCGTAGGGATTATCCAGCACCGCCCCCTCGGTGAGGCTGAGTACGCTGTGATCTCCGCGTTCGTTGATCGTGAGTTCGTGGGTCCCGGTAACTTCATCAAGAAAACGCACGCAACGGGTACAGAGGATGCACCGTTCCTGGTCCAGCATGACGTCCGGGCCGATGGGGGTGGCCTTGGCCTTGAGGACCTTCTCATCGAGATCGACGCGGCTCTCGTAGCCGCCGTACTCCATGTAATATTCCTGCAGCTTACATTCGCCGGCCTGATCGCAGATCGGGCAATCGATCGGGTGGTTTATGAGCAGAAACTCCAATACCGAGCGCCCGGCTTCGGCGACGCGGTCATTGTTGGACTCGGCTATCATCCCGTCCTGCACCACTGTGTTACATGCTATCTGCAGCTTGGGCAGCGGCTTGTCCTGCTTCTCGGACAGGGCTTTGATCTCGACGAGGCACATCCTGCAGTTACCGGCTACGGACAGGCCGGGGTGATAACAGTAGTGGGGGATCTCGTGACCGGCCGCCTCAGCGGCATCGATGAGGTTGCTGCCCGCTTCGACCTCGACGTCGACTCCGTTGAATGTTACCCGGGGCACCTTGCTACCTCAGCCTTGCACTGCCGCCAGGCTGCCCAGGAAATCATCGCGAAACTTATCCAGAAAGCTGCGCACCGGCATTGCGGCTGCGTCTGAAAGTGCGCAGATGGTTGTGCCCATCATCCCGCCCGCAACCGAGTAGAGAGTCTCTATATCGGCCTCGGTACCCTCCCCCGACTCAAGACGCAACAGGATGGTCTCGAGCCAGCCTGTCCCCTCCCTGCAGGGTGTGCACTGTCCACACGACTCGTGGTGATAAAAATGGGCGATCGTCCTCAACGTGGCCACCATGTCGGTATCTTCGTCCATCACTATCACACCGGCCGAACCCAGCATCGACCCGGCCGCGGCCACCGAGTCAAAATCCATGGCGAGGTCGACTTCGTCGGCCCGCAGGATCGGCACGGAAGACCCGCCGGGAATAACGGCCTTGAGGGCGCGACCATTGGTAACACCACCTGCGTGAACTTCGATGAGTTCGCGCAACGAGGTGCCCATGGGAAGCTCGAAAACCCCGGGCTTATTGACGTGCCCACTGACGCAGAACAACTTGGGGCCGGGGCTCTTCTCGGGGCCGATGCCCTTGAACCAAGCGGGCCCCTTTTCCATTACGTGGCGTACGCAGGCAAGGGTCTCGACATTGTTGACTATAGTCGGGCATCCGAACAATCCCTGCACGGCCGGAAAAGGCGGCTTAATCCTGGGATGCGCGCGCTTGCCTTCCAGCGACTCGATTAGGCCGGTCTCCTCACCGCATATGTAGGCTCCGGCGCCCAGGTGCACGACAATACCCACCGTGTGTTCGGTACCGAATATTTTCTCGCCGAGAAAACCCCGGGCCTCGGCCGCTTCCACCGCGCGACAGAGAATGTCGTAGCCCTTGCGGAACTCTCCGCGGACATAAATAAACGCTTTCTCGCTTCCTATCGCATAGGCCGACAGGATCATGCCCTCTATGAGCTGATGGGGATCGTTCTCTATCAGCAGGCGATCTTTAAAAGTACCGGGCTCGCTCTCGTCGGCGTTGCACAGAAGGTACACCGGCTTGCCCGTGTCCCGGGCCACGAAGCCCCACTTCATGCCGGTCGGAAAACCAGCGCCGCCCCTGCCTCGCAATCCCGATTCCTTGACGGTATCGATTACCTCGACAGGGGCCATCTCGTCCAGCACTCGCCTGGCAGTAGCGTAGCCCCCGTCGGCCACGTAATTTTCTATGTCGCACAGGTCACTTTCCTGGTCGAGGTAGTGAAGCAACACTCGTTCGGGGTACGCGCTTTCTGTCATCGGGATAGCCTGTGGACTTCAGCTGGTCGCGTCTGAAAACGCGCTGCGCTGTTTCTGTCCCTGGATCTTTCGCTGCAGCGCCATCAGGCCGTCGAGGACACTCTCGGGCCGTGGAGGACAGCCGGGGACGTACACGTCCACCGGTATTATGCGATCAATCCCGGGGACGGTTGTATAGTTGTCATAGAAACCGCCGGTCGACGCGCAGGCACCGAAGGCCATTACCCAGCGGGGCTCTGCCATCTGCTCGTACACCCGCTTCAGGATCGGTGCCTGGCGACAGGTAACGGTACCGATAACCATGAGCAGGTCGGCCTGCCTCGGTGTAAAACGGGGAAGAAGCGCTCCGAAGCGGTCGATATCGTAGGGAGCCATGGACAGCGACATGTACTCCATGGCGCAGCAGGCGGTAGCGAAGGGGTACGGAAATATCGAGTATTTGCGCGCCCAGCCCAGGGCCGCGTCGAGCGACGTCAGAACTGCTGTTTCAGCGAGCACGGCCTCGTCACCCCGGGTGCCGGCCAGGGTAGGAAGCCTGTTGTCATCAGTCTGGAGGGGCTTGGCCACGCAAATGAAAGGTAGCGGCTGGAGGCCGATAAAACAACGTTTGTTGCAATCACGCGCACCGCTCGCTACAAGCGCGGCGCATGCCTGACCTGTTGCCTTTTGTTCATCTACTGGCCTCGTCCATCTTCCTGGGAACCTCGGTTTTCATGGCCTTGCTCCTGCCCTCAGCAGCAACAGGAGCGGCCGACGCCGTGAGACGGCGATCGCGCTACGTGGTGTTGCTGAAGGTCTACGGCCCCCTGTCGATCGGCTCGCTGGGAGTCGTGCTGATCACCGGCGCCTACCAGGTGACCTCCTACAAGCAGAACCTCGGGAGCAACTACTTCGAACTCCTCGGCGCCGCCCTGGCCTGGAAACTGACGATGGCCTTCCTGGTCATCATGCTGGCTACCTGGGTCGCCATCGGCATGGGCCTGCGCATGGTCAGGGCCGAGCAGGGAGGCCTGCCCGTCACCGACCCGGCACTGGACAAGCTCCTGATGAGGATCTCGGTCGGCTTATGGATGACCATCATCGCAACCGCTTACACACTGTGGGTCGCCCTGCACATGACGTCCGTAGCTCACTGACCTCGGACAGTGAACTTCACCCTTCTCGACCCGGATTCTTCGCTGCCACGTAGCTGGTGGCTCGAACAAGCGCCCTCGGTTGAGCGGGTAGAGCTCGAGATCGGAGCGGGTTCCTGCGGCTTCCTCCTGGAGGCTGCCCGCCGCAACCCTTCGACGCTGTACGCCGGTTTCGAGATTCGCTTCGGCCTCGTAAAGGCGTTTAAGGCGGCAGGCAATCGACCGCCCAATGCGCTGCTCTACGGGCTGGACGGACGCTGGGTTACTTCCTGTATGCTTGCACCCGAAAGCATAGATACCTTCCATGTTTACTTCCCCGATCCCTGGTGGAAGAAGCGCCACCACAAGCGTCGCTTGTTTACCGGCGAGTTCTGCCGCGGGGTCGCCCGAAGCCTCAACGCCGGCGGCGAGCTTAGACTCGTTACCGACGTGCGAGTGATGTACGAGAGCGCGCTGAATGGATTACTGGAAGCGGGCTTGAAGCCGCGTCCCGATGGGCGCCGGTCAACAGACCCTGCTGAAAAAACCGCCGAGCCGTACTGCTCGGCCTACGAAGCAAAATACCGCAGGCAGGGACGCGAGCTGCACGAGGCTGTCTTTGTTCGTGGCGGTGCTGCCTGAGGGACGACGCGAGCTGAATCAGCCCGTGGCAACTGCTTCGACGTCGGGAGCCAGAAAACGACGCGCGGCCTCTGCGATACCGGCGGCATCGAGCATGTGGCGCGCGTAGAGATCGACCTGGGTACCGGATTCACCGTAGCCCAGCACTCCGTGCCTGCGGACGACCACGTCCGGCATCTCCGACAGGGCCTCGACAACGGCACTTCCGAGCCCACCAACCACACCGTGATCTTCGACCGTCATCACCCGACTAGTGTTCGAAGCTACTTCTCTCAGCAGCTGTTCGTCCAGCGGCTTTATGGTGTGAATGTTGACCACTCCCGCGTCCAAGCCGCCAGCAGCGAGCAGCTCGGCGGCTTCGAGGCAGTTTGCGACCACGCCGCCGGAAGCAACCAGCACCAGGTCCTTGCCCTCGCGCAGCCGTATGCCTTTTCCAAACTCGAAGCTGTAGTCCGCGTCAAAGATGTCGGGTAGCGCCTGCCTGGTGAGACGAAGGTAAGCGGGGCCCACGTAATCGGCCAGGAACTCGGTCGCGCGCTCGGCTTCTACCGCGTCGGCCGGCTGCAGCACGACCATGTTGGGCAGCGAACGCATGAGAGCCACGTCTTCGAGCCCCATCTGGCTGTAACCGTCTTCGCCGGTCCCCACGCCCGCGTGGGTGCCCACCAGGCACACGTTGGCGTTGTTGTAGCCCACGGACATACGGATCTGCTCGAAGCGGCCAGCGAGAAAACACGCGAAACTGGAAACAAAAGGCACCTTGCCGGCCATCGCCAGCCCGGCCGCAACGCCGACCATGTTGCCCTCAGCGATGCCCAGCTGGATGAAGCGGTCGGGGAATTGCTCCGAGAACTTTCTCGTGTTGGTCGAACACGAAAGATCGCCATCGACCACGACCACGTTCTCGTGTGTCGCGCCCAAGCGCGCCAAAGCCTCTCCGAAAGCAACCCTGGTAGCTTTTGCCATCTCAGTTGTCCTGCGCGGCGCCAACACCGAGTTCGAGCAGTGCTTGCTCGAGCTCATTGTCGTCGGGGGCCTTGCCATGCCACGCGTGTGTATCTTCCATGAAAGACACACCCTTGCCCTTGATGGTCTGGGCGATGATCACTGTGGGTTTTTCGTCGTTCGCCCTGGCGCTGTCGTAAGCTGCAAGCAACGAATCTATGTCGTTTCCATCCACGTCGACCACGTGCCAACCGAAAGCCTGCCACTTATCAGCCAGCGGCTCGAGGTCCATGATGTTGGCAACCCGACCGTCCAGTTGGACTTTGTTGTAGTCGACTATGCCCGTGAGCTTGGCCAGCCCGAAATTTCCGGCAGACATAGCCGCTTCCCAGACCTGGCCCGCTTGGATCTCTCCGTCACCCATCAGGCAGTACGTACGATAATTGTTTTCATTGTCGAGTTTTTCGGCAAGCGCCATACCAACCGAAACCGACAACCCCTGCCCGAGTGAGCCGGTCGCTGCCTCTATCCAGGGCAGGCGCACGTGGTCGGGATGCCCCTGAAGGCGACTGTCGATACTACGCAGGGTCGAGAGTTCTTCTTCCTCTATGCAGCCGGCCCGGCACAGTGCCGCGTAAAGCACCGGCACCGCGTGCCCCTTGGACAGGATGAAACGGTCGCGCCCCGGCCAGGAAGGTTCCTGGGCGCGAAAGCCCAGTTCCTTGAAATAGAGGGTGGCCAATATTTCTGCCGCCGAAAGAGAGCCACCCGGATGTCCTGAAACGGCGGTGGCGATCATTTTCAGGCTATCCGCGCGCAGTTCCTGCGCCAGCCCTGAGAGTTCTTTTGTAGACAGCACGACCACGGAGGTTGCCCTTGAAATGCCGGGGTGTCAACAACCACGGTGCCTTCCGCATAGATCAGGTTGCTTGCTGCCAGTGGCTGGAATTCCAGGCCCTGCCCTCGTCCACGACCACGTTCACGAACTTCACCTCAGGCCCTCGAAAGCCTTTGCCAATTGAGCTGATAGCGCAATTATCCACGCGGATACGCCTGAATTCATCAAGGGCGAGACCCAGGTAGTGACAAAGGGTAGAACGGATAATGTCTCCGTGCGAAATGAGCAGAGCGCTACTCCCGGAAGGCAATTCTTCGACCACGGCAAGTGCCCGCAGCTGCACCTGTTCGATAGTTTCGCCGCCAGGAGTCGGGCGACGGATCGGGTCTTCGAGAAAGGCCGCGTAATCGGGATCTTCGCGGATCTCCTCAAAGGTCATCCCCTGCCAGCGGCCGAACTGCACCTCGCCGAGGCGGGTGTCGGTCACGACCCGTGCGCCGCTTTCTTCAGCCACTATGTCGGCGGTTTGTACGGCGCGCAGAAGCGGACTCGCTATGATGGATTCTACTCCTAATCGCGCCAACGCCCTGGCCGCGACGCGAGCCTGCTCAACGCCGTTGGCGTTGAGCGGTATGGCGGCCTGCCCCATTATCCGCCGCTGGATATTCCAGTCGGTCTCGCCGTGCCGCATGAGCAGCACCGAAGCGTGCTCAGCAGCCTCAAGCGGCATCAGCGCTGCTGTCGGCCTCGCCTCCACCCGCCAGGCTGCAGAACTCCTCGTAGTCGATGAGCTCGCTTATCGTAGGGTTGTCGCCACACATCGGACAGGCCGGGTCGCGGCGCAGCTTCATAAGGCGGATCTCCATGCCCAATGTTTCTATGTGAGCGAGCCTACCGATAAGGGGCTTGCCCGCACCCAGGATCAACTTCATGGCCTCCAGCGCCTGTATGCATCCGACCAGTCCCGGCAACACGCCGAGTACTCCTGCTTCCTGGCAACTGGGAGCCATCCCCGGCGGCGGCGGCTCGGGAAACAAGCAGCGGTAACAAGGGCCTTCGCCGGGATGAAAAACGGTCGCCTGCCCCTCGAACTGGAAGATACTGCCGTGCACGTTGGGTGTGCCGGTCATTACACAGGCATCATTGACCAGGTAACGGGTAGGAAAATTATCGCAGCCATCAACCACGAGGTCGTAATCCTTGAGGATATCCATGATGTTGCTCGAGTCGAGCCTCATGCGGTGCTGCACAACGTTGATGTCCGGGTTCAAGCCGGTGAGCGTGATAGCCGCCGACTCGGTCTTGAACATGCCCACCCTGTCGTTCGCGTGCAATATCTGTCGTTGCAGGTTGGACATATCGACGACATCGTCATCGACTATGCCTATGGTGCCTACGCCCGCCGCCGCGAGGTAATAAGCCGCTGGAGAGCCGAGACCGCCCGCTCCCAGGCACAGCACCCTGGCCTTGAGCAACTTGGCCTGCCCTTCCTCGCCGACCTCGGGCAGGAGGAAGTGGCGGCTGTACCTCTCGAGTTGTTCGGGCGTAAAAGCGAAATCCTTTTCCCACTCGTGCCCGGCGCCCTTCCAGGCCCCGTAGCCACCGGCCATTGAGCAGACACTGCTGTAGCCCATGGTTTTGAGTTGACGAGCCGCCAGCATGGAGCGCACCCCGCTCTGGCAGTAAACCACCAGGGGCGTGTCGTGATCGGCGACCTTGGTTTCAACCTGCATTTCGAGAAATCCCCGGGGTAGACTCAAGGCTCCGGGAACGTGGCCTTCGCGAAATTCTTCTTTTTCGCGCACGTCGACCGAAACGTGGCCGTCCGCGCCAGCCAGCAGTTTTTCCGCTTCATCCGCGGTAATCTCGGGGATTTCGCGGCGCGCGTCAGCTAGGATTTCGTCGTAGGTACTGGCCATGTCGGGTCCTCCAGACCGCGGCAGCGCGGCTCGGTCAAGCGGCCAGTTTAGCTCGAATCAGCGTTAGTTGGTAGCTCGGTCCGTTAACGGACAAAAGCTGACCGGCGGCCGCGGGAAAGCCAGGCGCGGGCTCAACTAGAGTCGGGGGCGCTGCGGGGCTGGTCGCCCGCGCTTTGCTCGGCGTGAATTTTCATCAGGGCCGCACGGCCTTCGTTCTCAATAATCCGGGATCGGTCCATCAACTGAGCCTTGTCTTCGATGAAATCGACCCTGCTGTAACCGGGCACTCCCGGGTGAACGGCAGTGTCCATTCGTATCGCATCGCAGGGACAAGCCTCTACGCAGTAACCGCAGTAGATGCAGCGCAGGGTGTCGATCTCATATCGCACGGGATATTTCTCAACCGCGTTGTCCGGGTGCTCCCCGGCTTCGATATTAATGCAACGAGCGGGACAAGCGGTGGCGCAGAGAAAGCAGGCCGTGCAGTTGACCGCGCCGTCGTCCTTCAGTGTGAGCCGGTGGGCACCGCGATACCCCTCGCCGTAGTTCAGCTGGGCATCGGGATACTGGATTGTAACCGAGGGTGAACCACCATCACGACCCATCTGCCTGAGACCGTGTCCCAGTAGGTTGCGCCAGAAGCGCTTGCCGGTGACGAACAGGCCACGGATGATGGCGGGAAGATAAATTCGCTCCCGGAACCCGAGCTCCTCAGGTCTACGCATTCAAATCTCCAACTTCCCGGTCGTCGTGATCAAGCCCAGCTTAGAAAATTCAGGCCACTAAGCGCAGCGCCTCTACGCTGCGCCGGCTTTTGAGGCGGGCTATCCACTCGGCTACCGGCGGCTTGAGGTCAAGTTCCATTTCAAGTGAAGCCAGGTCCAGGACCAAGGGGGCAAACGACACGTCGGCAAGCGAGAACTCACCGACTATGTATTCCTTGTCTTTGAGCATCCCATTGAGCATGCCCAGGCCCGACCTGATTGCGTTGCGGGCAGTGTCACACTTCTGCTCATTACGATCGTCAACCGCTACCGTGAGCTGCTGCCTCAGGGACATTCCCGGAAGAGTAAAAACCCTGTCGGCGTAATCTTCGAGCATGCGGGCCTTGGCCCTGTCGGCTGAATCCTCGGGCAGGAGATTGGGAAAAGGGTACTCATCGTTGAGGTACTCGTTTATGAGGGTGGACTCGTAGACAACGATGCCCTCGTCGACCAGGACTGGAACCTGCCCGAAGGGGTTCAAACGCCTGAACTCAGGGCTGCGCTGGGCACCAGCCGCGAGGTCCACGGTCTCGGTGTCATATGATAGTTCTTTTTCCGCCAGTACAATCCGCACTTTCTGTGCAAACGGGCAGTCGGGATGGTCGTAAAGTGTCATGGAGCTTTTCGTTACCTCAACCCGAGAAACTACCCCATTACACGGGGCTGTGCAAAGCAGGCTCTGAATGAGCGTCGACCACCCCCGCCCCCACGGCGTCTCCCCAGACGTTGACCGTCGTCCGGAATCGGTCAAGCAGCCAGTCAACAGCCAGTATGGCGGATATACCGTCCGCGGGCAGCCCCACGGCCTCCAGTACCAGCACCATGGTTACCAGCCCGGCCTGTGGAATGCCCGCAGCTCCGACCGATGCCAGCGTCGCCGTGACAACGATCAGCACCTGCCCCCCGAAAGACACATCGATACCCGAGGCCTGGGCGATGAACATCACCGCAACTGCCTCGTAGAGCGCAGTTCCGTCCATATTGACGGTTGCGCCCAGGGGCAGAACGAAGCTGGCCGTATCAGAACGGACGCTGTTCCGCTTTTTGGAGAGGTCCATTGTCAGCGCGAGGGTCGCCGAGCTCGAGGCTGTCGAAAAAGCAGTCAACAGCGCTTCGCCCAGGTTGTAGGCGTAACGAAGCGGTGATCTCCCGGTCAGTAGCTTGAGCAGAACCGGCAACACGATGAAGCCGTGTATCCCCAGTCCCAGCACTACGCAGAAGCAATACTTACCGATGGCGGCCACCTCGGCAAAAAAAGCAGCGCCGCCACCCGCCTTGCCCAGGTGCGCGGCCAGCAGGGCGGCAATGCCCAGCGGCGCGACGAACATCAGCCAGTGAACCATGCGCAGCAGGGCCGCGGTACTGGCGCCGAAAAAATTCCTCACGGGTTCCGCGCGCTCTCCAGCCGAAGACAGTGCCAGGCCGAAGGCCAGCGCAAACAGCATCACGGGCAAAACTTTGAACGACACGGCGGCTTCGAAGAGGTTGTCTGTGAAAAGACTGCCGACGATATTCTGCACACTGGTGGTCTGAACGCTCGGAGCCGAGCTGCTTCCCAACGAGACACCGACTCCGGGTTCAAAGATACTCACGACCACCAGGCCCGTAGTAACCGCGATCACGGTGGTCGCCAGGTACCATGAAAAGGTCAGGCCGACGATACGATTGAAACTGCCCATGCGGTACAGTCCGGCCACTGCGTCGACCATCGAACAGAAGATCAGGGGTAGAACCAGCACCCGAAGCAGGTCGAGAAAGAGATCCCCGATCCACGCGGTAGAGAGCGCAGCCTCGCCGCCTACCCAGCCCCAGGCCACCCCCACAAATACACCGACCGCCATAGCCGGGAGCAGGTATTTTTCTTTCATAGCGCCTCCTTGTTGGGCCCCGATACTTCATTGGTTCCCAGGCGAACAGCCTCGACAGTCGAAGAATCAGCGACCGTAGCCATGCTGGCGAGGGCTTTCCTCACCGGCTCGAACGAACGACGATGAATACTGCAGGGGCCCAGCTCACCCAACGCCTCCATGTGGTCGGCGGTGCCGTAACCCTTGTGACGCTCAAATCCGTACCCGGGGAATCGGTTCCCGGCATCGAGCATCAGGGCGTCACGGTAAACCTTGGCTACGATAGACGCCGAGGCCACCGAATAGATAAACGTATCTCCCTTCTTGTAAGCCGACTGCCCCTGCTCAACGCCGGGTATCCTGCGGGCATCCACGAGTAGGTAGTCGGCCAGCGGGAATAGTTGTTCCACTGCCAGCCGCATTGCTTCGAGTCCCGCCTTGTACACACCGATCTCATCGAGACGAGCCACTTCGACCCGGCCGATACCAATACTCTCGGCGCCGGCGCGTATCTGCCCATCCAGCTGCACCCGCCGCGCGGCACTCAACACCTTGGAATCGGCTACCGCAAGCGGCTGACTACCCGGCGGGTAGACCACGGCTGCGGCCACCAGGGGACCGGCCAGCGGCCCTACCCCAACCTCGTCCACCCCCGCCACGTGGTAGTAGCCCGTGTCCCAGAGCAACCGCTCGAGACGAATCATTTCTTCCGGAGAATACCGCCGGCTGCGAGCGGTCACGGACATACTCCTAGCGCCCTGTGCGGATGAGTTCAGCCACGGTAAAAAAATCAGGGTGCAAGCCGACTTTCGGCCCCATGTTCCAATACCAGCCTTCCTCTTCGGGAAACTCGTGGCTCGGCAGTGCCGCCCTGGTGGCGTGCTCGAGCTGCATGTCCACCATGGTGATGTTCGGTATAAAGCCCGTGTCGTAATCGTACACAGAAACCTTGGCCTCGGGAAACGGGCGCCTGCCCACGTTAATACCGTTGATCCAGATTTTCCAGAGCTGCATTCCCCTGTCGTAGATGTCCGTGGACGGCGTGTAGAACGCAAACTTGTCGACAAAGAGCACGCGCTTGCCGTAGGCATAGCTCGGCATGTGAGCGCGCCCCTCTATGACCCAGACGTCACGCTTCTCCCAGGTGTCACAGAAAACGAAGTCACCACCGCCTTCGCACCAGTGAGCCGGCCAACGCTTGCCGTGCACCGAGCCCAGGATCGTTTTTTCGCCGAGAAATCGCCAGTCAAACCAGGCCGGGTTTCCCGAGTAGCCCCCGTAGCTGTCCATGTCGATGTCCTGCCCGAACAGCGCGTCGCTGCGCTGCGCAGACGACAGGCGCCGAACCCTGCGCAGTTGCGGTATGTACAGCCAGGTGTCGTCGGAGCGATCCGGATTCATGTAGCGCGCTGTCGACGAACCTATACCCTTGAGATCGAATGGCTCGATGATGGGGTGCAGGGATTCCTGGTGCCGGTACTTTTCGAGATTAGGTAGGAACTCGGGCTTCGGGTCGACGTGAACGCGGCCATTGTACATGAGCCTGCGAAGTTGTTCGATGACAAAATGTCGCTCGATCACCATGCCACGCGGGGTGATCGGCCCGGTGTCGGCGTCAAAGTACTTGATGGTAAAATCGTCGGTCAGAAACGGGTTGTAGTAGTAGTTCCACATGATCTTGCGAGCTATCTCGGGATCATTGGAATCGAGTAACGGGAAGGGCTGGCCGGCGACGTAATTGATCAAGGTGCGGCCATCGGCCGCCATCTCAACCTGGGCCTGGTATTTTTCCGTCGCTTTATCGTAGACCGGTGGGTAATTATTGTTGCCGGTCTCGACGATCTCCATCACCAACCCGCGCCTTACGCACCACTCGAGCCCGGGGTGGAGGAACTCTATCGCCTCCTCGATGTTGTTCTTGTCTACCAGGTCGCCTGCCGTAACGTCAGCGCCCGCGGGTCGAACTGGAAGCCAGAGCAGGGCCACCAGCAGCACGAACAGCCAGCCGCACCTTGCAGCAACCGGACGAAGCATCATCGCCGGCGCAACGCGCAAGAGTTCTCGCTGCGGCTCAGTGAAAAGAGCTCTGATCATTGTCGTGACCATGTCCTCCCTGGTCAATTTCGAGTAATATCCCGACAAGGTCACGAACAGCCTTCTCTGGATGGTTTTCATGCTGATCCAGGAGAAACTCCATGCAGTCCGAACACTCATCCAGTTCAATCATGGCCAGAACGCCGCCCACCATGGCCTCGTTCGGTCCGCCCGTAATGGCTTCCTTGAGGCCAGCGATGGCTTTTTCACCGCCCAGGTTCGCAAGAGCCTTGGCCGCGGGACGACTCGCCTCGTCTCCGGCCATCAGCATGGCCTGTAGACCATCGAGGCTGTCGGTTTCCCCGGCCGCGCCAAGTCCAAGCGCCGCCGACGAACGAACCACGGCCGGCTGCTTGGAAATGAGCAGCGCCAAGGCGCTTTTCTTGGCCGCGGCGTCCGTCCTGGCCCTCAGCCCGAGGCTCCCGGCGGCAAAAGCCCTGACCGATTCCGCTTTGGCATCGAGCAGGCCCAGCAGCAGCGCTGTAGTCCGGGGCCTGGCCATGGCGTCGAGGGCGAGCAATGAGGCCGCACCGGTGTCGTCATCCCTGGTCGAGAGCGATTCAAGAGCCGCTGCCATCTTGATAACCGAACGTGCGCCCAGAGCACTGATTAGCTTCCCGCGGCGATCGATATCAGCATCCGAATTCAACCACGCACCGAGCGCTTCCTGGCTTTCTTCGTCGAGGTCTCGTTCCAGGACCGGGTAGACCGCCAACTCCCTGGCGGCATCCGAGGCGATCACTTCCAGGCTGCTATCGAGTGCCGCCACCAGCGAGGAAACCTTCGAACGCGCGCGTTCTGGCATATCGAGTTTCATCGCCGCAGCGTAGGACCGCGCTGCCACCATCGCGGGGCCGATATCGCCACCCGTAAAAACGTAGCGTCGCCCGCCAGGCACTTGGTGATGCGGGCCCTGGGGAAGATTATCACGCCAGTAAGTATAACGAGGCAACAATGAAATCGGCCCGAAGAGCTCGTCTCCGGCAGCAAAGGGCACCGACCCGTTTACGTCGCGGATCTCAAAAACGAGCAGAATGGAGCGCGGCTTGCCCTGCCTGGAGTGAACAAGCTCTTTTATCTGCCCCGGAAAAGCCAACAGCAGGCCGTCCCGGAAAATCATCGGGGCGCTGAGATGAACGCGCCCCACTGCCCAGGAAGATTCGATGTGGTCAAAAAAGGTCTTCGGCTCTGCCGCCCGGGCACCGGTCGCCAAGGCTCCAGTCGCCAACGAGACAGACAACAGTAACTCGGCCAACTTCCGACTGCTTATAAACATCATTTCCCCTGAAATTCTACCGCAACAGATCCAATTCTACTCAAGAAAAAACGGGCCCCTTGCGGGACCCGTCATTCTAGCAAGCCGAACGGTCGAGCGAAATCGACCGGCAGAAATTTCTTCGATCAGGGGCAGCTGCTGCCGCCGTTGCAGAAACCGTCGTCCTCAAAATCAAAGAACAACGGGTTGCTGAACGCAGTGGCCAGTGCGCCGTTTTCACCCAAGTTCCAAGGAGGCGAACTCGCCGAATCGGTGAGCTGCCCGAGGGTGACGTTCACAAAACTCGTGTGCTGAAGGTCCGCCGGGATCACGGGAAACAGGGGCTTCGACACGCCGTCGGTAGCCCTGGCAACGACTATGACCCAGGTATCTTCGCTCACGGGGACCGGAATGCTCAGGTCAGCCTCAAGGCGCTGACCCGACCCGCTCACCCCAACAGTGGTGTTGACCGTGAAGTCCACGCCAGCGTTATAAGTGGCTGCCGGTGTCGCGTCGCAACGCCGGTCGGCCACGCCCATGAAGGTGATACCGGTCTCACATTCCGGAGCCGTGTTCATGTACACATCGATGGTATCAAACTCGGCCCAGGTCGGTGCTTCCACGTGGACCTCGATCGTACCGATCCCGCCGGTGGCAGGTACCGTCAAGGAATCGGCCAGGCCATGCCCGGCCGTAGCGGCCGCGTCGCCTACGAGGTTTACCAGCATGAACAGTCCGTTCGAACCCATGGCACGACCGGCGTTCACGTTGAGCGCCAGCTCGGCAGGACTGATATCTCCAGGCACGTCGGTAGAGGACGCGACAAAGGTGCGCGGTGAACCGGCTGGTACAACTGCCGCGTGATGGGTATCCGAGTCGGCAATGCCGGTTTTGAAAGCGCCCTGGTTCAAGAGGCCCGCCCAGTCGCCCATGTTATCGTGCCGCATGAGATCGGTCTGCGAGCGGCCACCCTCGATCCAGACCTCGAGAGCCGTGTAACCGTCGTCGTACAAGTTGGCTACCGCCGGATCCAGGCGCATGAAAGAGGACAGGTTGTCGGGCGATGGTGAGCAGACACCGCCAGCCGGGCAATCGCGACCGAGCCCCTGCACGTTGCAGACGCCGTCCGGACATTCCGTGTCATCGATGCAATCAAGGCCGTCGCTGGCGCCGCCGCGGCAGATCTCGGGCTCACATGGCAAGCCGATTCGCCAGCCGGCCGTACAAACGTAGACCAGCGAGCTACTCACTGGTGGCACGGCCTCTGTATCGATACCCAGGTTATTAAAATAACCGAGTCCCTGGCTGTTGAAGTGGTTGATCTGGATTACCTGCGTGGCCGGATTGAAACCGGCCATTATCTCCGAGGGCAACATGTCGTAGCTGCCTACTGAAGGATAACCCTCGCCGGGGACAGTGCCGTCCCTGCCCCAGTCAAAAGCACCGCCAATGGGCGAGCTGGGATCGGCGACCAGCGGCCAGGTATTGAAGTGACCATAAACGAAGGTCGTCACCTCGTCGCCAGGTGCTGTTTTCACCAGGGCATCAGCCCCCATGCTTGAGACTTCGCTGCTGAGGTCGTGGACGAAGTCATGGTCGGTATTGGAGAAAAAGTCCACGCCCTCGGCCAGCATCGAGAGAATTCGTCTCTCCCGGCTCATGGCGCTGTCGGCGCTGTTAATCATGTGCACGTGGGTATCGATTGAAACGAAACCTGTCGTGTCGACCACGTGGTTCACCGTGGCGTTAACCACAGTGGTCACGCCGGCGACAAGGGTAACCGCCTCGTCGTACACGTCGTACTCACCACCGTGAGAAACCACGACGTGGTAGTTGCCCGGTTCAAGATCGGTAGTGGGCAGGGTGCCGGTAATATCGGTAAACATGACGTCTACGATCCCGTAGATATCCGCGTCCTTGTCCTCGTAGGGCACTCCAAAATAGCGGCCCTCGTTCTCGATTAACCCGGCTACGCTGTCGAGGTTACGTGGGTCGGGGCTGGCCTCGAAACCCACGATGCTGACCTTGGCCGCCAGCGGGGATCCGTTCTGGTCGACCACGTTGACCTGTATGGCCGAAGACTGGGGAAAGTCGATGTTGGCTACTACCGTTTTCTTCTTTTTGACCGTAACCGGATGGGAAGCCGGTTCGATGGCGCTGGCCTCGTAGGGCACGCCGTCGACGCGTACCTGCACATCATAGGTATCAGGCACGACGTATGCCCGGTAAAAACCATTCTCGTCGGTCAGGGTAGCAGAGTAAACGTTGGTGCAGTTGCTGCCGCCCGCAAATCCGCATCTGTTGCCAGGCAACTTGGTGAAGGCCACGCGAGCGTTCGCGGCCGGTACTCCGTTTACAGAGATTGTTCCCTGTATGGCACCCAGCGCATTGCCGAACAGTTCTTCCCTGGCCCTTGTCACGTCGGCGACTGTCTCGCCAACGACAAACCAGCGCCTTAGCGTGTTGGTACCACCAGCCAGTACCTCGAACGGTGCTTCGGGCTTGGTCAGGTAGGGGCCATTGAGATAGCCGACGAGGTTCTGCCTGTGAATCCACACCCCAACTCCCGACTGGACAAAAGCGCCGGTGTAAAAAGTGCCGTCCTTGTACTTGTTGATTCCCACGGTCGCTAACGATCGCGGAAAAACGACCCCGTATGTAACGCCCAGGCCTACGCCCCCGCCCTGGTAGGCTATGAAGTCCAGGCCCTGGGGAGCGACCGCCCCGCCGTCACCTCCGAGGCGCAACAAGGATTCGCCGTAACCGAGCCCGGGAGCGAACATTTCGAGTGCGCCACCGCCGTTGAGATAATCGCCCATTGGAATTCTCAAGTCGGTGGCTCCCAGGTTCTCCACGGTGGTGGCAATCTGTACGTAATTGCTGTCGGCGCGCAGGATGTAGTCGGTCTGCAGGGCCAGCGGCAGGTCGTTGGCTATGGTGTCCGGGCCTACGGTCAGCGTGCTGCCCGCCTGGAATATCGCGAGGTGGGGGGTGAGCACGTCGAAAAGGTCATCGGGGCCGGTGGTGCGAATTATAGCCGGGTTCCCGTCCGCGCCATCGTTGAGCACTGACACCGCGGTGGTGGCCTGGGTAGCCTCGAGGTTGATCAATGCCTGCATGCCCAGGAAGTTGTCTCGGTCTTCGGAAGGATCGTCCCTGACAATGTCCGCGTCGATGATGTGACCGCCCTGGGTCACCATGAACGAGTGTAAGCGTCCCGAATCGCGCACCACCACCCTCACGTCGCTGTTGCGCAGCAACCAGTCCCCCGTGCGACCCATGGCAAGCGGTCCACCAATGAGATCAGCCGCGTCGGCGACCTGCAAGCCCTCGGCGCCCGCGGCCGATCCCGGCGTGCCCGGCAAGCAGGTGAACTTGAGGGCGTCGGCATCCTTTTCCGATCCGCCATCGTCAACCTGCGCCTTCACTTTACCCTTGCCTTTCTTGTAAGTCCGCACGCAGTAGTCATCGCAGTCCTGGTCGTTGCTACATTTCTGTCCCGACGGGCTGGCGCAGAAGCCACCCTTGCTTTTCAAATGGACCACGAACTCCAGGTCAGACTCGGTGCAGACCTCTGCCGAATCGGGAAGCATACTCCCTATGCCGTCCACCAGCAGCAGGCGCTGTGAATATTCGGCCTCCTTTTTAATCGCGTCGGTGGCGTCCTTGGCTGATGGCTTCTTGACGGTCAGCGTGCTGAGCGAGCCCGAACAGCTACCGAGGTTGATGCACATTCCCACGTGAAAGGTGCAACGCCCGTTGACGTTACCATCACGGTCGCAGGCCGCCCCGTCTTCGCAGTCTATCTTGGTGGTCGGCACACCCTTTTTCGGGTCAAGCGGAGGATTGCCCAGCCCGTCACCGTCTACCGAAAAGCCAAGCAGGCAGTCCTTGCCACCCTTGTCGACAGCAACGCAATCGTTGATGTCGTCGACGACGCCGGTGCCTATGCAGGCAGCATCGGCCACCTGGCCGCTGGCCCCAAGTCCCAGGATCGCGACGAACAGCGTCGCAGAGAAACGGAGTACGATAAGATGGGAAATATTTTTCATGGTACCTCCTGGTACGAACGGAACACCGCCAAGTGACAACAGAATAATTGAGTTTCCTGAGGTTGAGGGTGAACCCCCTGACAATAGAACCGTAAGCCCACGAGTGTCAAGGGTAATTGCCCCCCGCTCGGGGGGGTATTGCCCTTAAGAAATCAGCCCCGCTTCAAAAATTGGGGCGGATGAACCGCCGAGACTGGAACTCTTTCTGCCGGTACGCGTTGGTGCTGATGACGAGCAAGCCGCAGCATGGTTTTCAACGAGCCGTCAAATTCTTCGATAGGCCGCCTTTCTACCAAGCCTGCCGCCACCACCCCGTCCATGATCTCGCGGCCTCGGTCTGTTCGCACAACGGTTATCGTCCAGTCCATGGCACCCACGCCGCCACAGGATATGTCGGCGAGCTCCGCCGAGAAATCGCCGCAGTGTTCACAGGCCTCGCGAGCGTGTTGCTGTGCGTCCTTCAACTCGATCTCGACGACTTCGCCCTCTTCGGGGTAGACCAGGACCTTGCCCTTTACATTGAACTTGCGGATCGTCGAAAGGGGAATATCAAGATCGCGCTGTATCATGCCCTCCATCAAGCCTGCGAAATCGAACACCTCGGAACAGAGCAACCCGATGCTGAGCGTTACCCGGTCGGCGGGTCCCTTGATACTCGCGGTCTGCCGTTCGAGATGCTTGGGTTTCTTGCGGTCGTTGACAAGCAGGCCGGGATCAAACAGCTCCGCTTTTCGAAGAGGTGTCACTTGGCAGGGGACGCCCACGAAGGCCACGCTTTTGCATTCCTTCTCGGCCGCCTGTTCCATTGCAAGGTCGTTGGGGCAGTAGGTGTACCAGGAGCCGGCAGCGTCGCGTATTTCGTCGGCCGTGGTAGCGCAAACGGGCTTTGGCGAACAGGGCTTTTCGGGATCGGGCGCCGACACGACCGCCCCGTCGATGAGCCCTTGCTCAAGGCAGTGCAGCAGTATCGTCGTCACCACTCCACCGTCCTGGCCGATGTCGAGTACAGTCTGATCAACCGCACGAGCGACGAAGATCTCCTGGTACTTACCGAAACCACCATCAAAGGTCTGCCCTTCCTGCTCAGCAAACACCCTGTCCTGCAGGTTAAACTCCCTGTCCCCGATTCGTGGGCAGACCTGCGCGCAAACGTCACAGCCGATGCCCTCGCTGATGCCGCAGAAATCATGGGCGGCATCAGCCTTGGCCGTCTGCTTAGGCTTGCCGTCGATATACTCGATGATGTTGTGCGGACAGACCAGGACGCAGGTGCCGCACTCGCAGCAGGAGCCGTACTCCACCACGTCGTTCATCATGTCCTTGAAACTGTCCATATGACCTGGGGCGCTGGAGCTAGCGCTGCTGCTTATCGACCGGCGCCTGTCCCATCGAAGCCAGCACCCCCGACAGACTCGAAGCCGACGCCTCGCGAACCTCGTCGTGGAGACTGCCCCCGTGCGAATCCATGGTTACCACGGAGACAAAGTTCTTCAACTCGATTTCCCACATGGCCTCGGCGACGCCGAAATCGCGATGGACCACCCCATCCACCCGCTCCACGTTTCGAGCCAGAAAAGTCGCCGCGCCACCGATGGCGTGGAGATAAACAGCGCCGTACTCCTTGAGCGCCGAAAGGGTTCTCGCACCCATGCCGCCCTTGCCGATAACCGCCCTTACTCCGAAGCGCTCGATGACCTCGGCCTCGACACCTTCTTCCCTGATGCTGGTAGTAGGGCCAGCCGAGACAAACTCTACGCGCCCGTCATCGTGCTCGTTAACGACGGGGCCACAATGGTAGATGACCCCATCCTGCAATCGCTGCTCAATTCGGAGAAGGTTCTCTCGTTCATCATCGTTGGGCTGCAAAGCCTCAACGAACTCCTCGACAAGGTACTTGTGCGCGCGGTCGCGGGCGGTGAGCACGGCTCCGGACAGAGAAACCTGGTCACCGACCCGCAACGATCTGACCGTTTTCTCATCAATGGGTATTTGAAGGTTTATCATGATTGCCCACCTACCCTTCAGATGATTTCCGTTTTGCCCTTCGAAACAACCAGGCGACGATGCCGATGGGCCCAGCAGGCATAAGCCACCGACACGAAGTAGGAAGCGGGTATGCGGTTACGAACACCGGCCTTGACGCCGAGTAACGTCGTCTTGCCACCGAAACCCATGGGCCCGATACCAAGTTCGTTGCAGCGCTCGAACATCTCATCTTCAAAATCGGCCAGCACTCTGTCCTGGTTGGTATCGGTGAGCGAGCGCAGCAGTTGCTCCTTGGCCAACTCGTAGGACCCCATGCGGTCTCCGCCAATTCCGATACCGAGGATACCCGGCGCGCAGCCGCGGCCCTGTGCCAGGTGGACGGCCTCGAGAACGCATCTCTTTACACCCGCGAGATCCCTGTCCGCGCCCAGCCCCACGTCGGGAAGCGCGAACTGCGCACCCACGTTTTCGCAGCCCCCTCCCTTGAGCAGCAGGTGAACGTCAATTTCGTCCATCTCCCACTCCTCGAAGTGAAAAACCGGCATGCCCGCGCCAAGGTTGTTGTCCACGCTTTCACCGCTCAGTGAATCGACCGAGTTGGGGCGCAAACGGTTCTCCGCGGTAGCTGCTGCAACCGCCCTTTCGGCGACCCGCTTGAACGCCAACTGCGACATCCCGCAGGGGTGGTGTACGTAGAAAGAAATCATGCCGGTGTCCTGGCAAAGCGGACTGGTACCGGCACGCGACATCTCAATGTTCTGCAGGAGAATATTAAAAACGTTCTCGCCCGCCGAACCGGGTTCTTCCTTTTCGCGGGCGGCGGTCATGGCCTCGTCGATATCCCGCGGCAGGTCGGTAGACGTCCGCCGTATGAGTTCGAGCAGGGGCTCGTAAAGATCTGTTAATGCATCGCTCATGACTACTCGAACATAGTCATATCGCCTTTTAGACGATGTATCAACGAAAGCGCCGTCAATCGCTGTACTGGATAAGAGAGAAAGTCGGGCATGGGGAAAGCCGACCGCGCCCCCCCAGCGCCTCGAGCTCTATGACAAAGGCGCATGCGGTCACCTCTGCGCCGAGCCCTTCTACCAGCGTCACGGTCGCCGCGGCGGTGCCCCCGGTAGCAAGGAGATCGTCGACAAGCAGCGTGCGCACTCCCGTGGCCAGGGCGTCGCTGTGGATCTCAAGCGAATCGCTGCCGTACTCCAGTTCGTAGTCCTCGGACACGACTTCAGACGGCAACTTACCAGCCTTTCGAACCAGGGTCAGGCCCGTCCCAAGGGCATAGGCAACCGGTGCGCCGATGATAAAGCCCCGTGATTCAATACCCACGACCGCGTCTACCTCACCGCGAAAGCGATTGGCAATGCTGTCGACCACGGCGCGAAGAGCGGCCGCGTCAGAAAGCAAGGGGGTGATGTCCCGGTACGCGATACCAGGTTTTGGAAAGTCGTGTATCGTGCGGACGAGTTCGCGGAGATCCACTTCAGTTACTGTGACCGGCCAGTCTTTGTTGCCCGGATTCTGAAAGGTAGTACATGGGGTCGCGTACAACGTTTCGGCGACGGATTTCAAAGTGAAGGTGCGGCTTGGCCGTACGGCCCGATGAACCGAGATCGGCAATGCGCTGCCCTCGGGATACCTGGTCGCTCACTGCTACCCGGTTACGACGGTTGTGAGCGTAGAGGGTACTGAAGCCCCTGTCGTGCTCCAGTATTATCATCCAACCATAGCCCGGCAGCTGGTCGCTGAATATGACCTTACCGGCTCGCGCGGCGATCACGGCGCTGCCAGTTTCACCGGCGATATCGATTCCATCGTGATGCGACGCCCCCCGGGGCCCGAAGCTGGATGTCAGCTTGCCTTCGGTCGGCCAGCCGAACAGCCCCAGAGCAGTCGAGGGTTTCTTGACCGCTGCGGTTTCAGCCGGGGCCGGTTCTGTCTTCCTGACCGCAGCCTGGGCGCCTCCACTGCGCTTGACTGTCGTTCGAGCAACCGGCGTTTTCCGCGCCGGTCTCGGGCTCACGGTCCTTGGCGGAGAACTGCGAACAGAACGCGGCGTGATAACCCCGACCGGTAGAACCCGCGCGGCCTCGGGCACAAAAATCCTGTCTCCCGGCTGCAGCGTAAAAGGTTTGTCGAGCCCATTAACCTTACCCAGCTGGAGATACGGAACCCCGTAGGCCTTGCCGATGCGGTACAGGTTCTCCCCGGTTCGCACCGTGTGAATAACACCGGTCGAACATCCGATGGCCAACGAAACGACGAGCGTCGCAACGACGGGAGCCAGACCTCTTGCCTTGCTCACCGCGCGCCCCTTGACAGGAGCAGGTCGAAGGCACTGCTACCCGACACCATGACCAAGCTGACAATAGCTCCGGCCATCAGCACTCCGATCACCGAAGCCGCCATAAAATCCCTGAAGCGAAAACCCAGCAGATAGGCGCCCAGCGCACCCGAGTAAACTCCCGAACCCGGCAGCGGTATGCCGATGAACAGACCGAGCCCGAGCACCCCCCACTTATTGACCCACGGCTCCACGTTGCGCTGGGTACGGACGACCATCTTTTCGTAGATCACGCGTATCCAGTCAAACCGCAGCAGCAGGTGAACCACGCGGTCCAGGAAAACCCAGACCAACGGCGCCAGCGCAATATTGGCAAGCAAGCAGACGGCTACCGCGAGGCCGAAGGGCATCGACGATTCGAGGTAGGCATAAGGGATAGACGCCCGCAGCTCCAGGGCGGGAACAAAAGTGATGGCAACCAGTAATGCGAGCTGGGTAAGCATTTGCAGGTGGAATGTTTTTGCGAGAAGTCGCGGCGATCAGTCCGGCGCCCAGGTCTTCTGGATGTCGTCGAGGAAACCGAGGGAGCCGTGATTGGTGAGGTCGAGATGCAAGGGTGTGACCGAAACCAACCCGGCGTGCACCGCGGCAAGATCGGTACCGGGTTCGTCATCGAACCCCAGGTCGTCGCCCCCGATCCAGTAGTATTTTCGGCCACGCGGATCCGTCTTCTCAATAATGGCGTTACCGTAACGGCGGCGGCCCTGCCGCGTCACCACGAAGCCCTCACCCTTTCGATTCTCAGGCACGTTCACATTCAGCAGTGTATCATCCGGAAGGCCTGAATGCTTGACCACCCGGCAGAGATTTGCGGCAAAGCAGGCTGCCGCGTCGTAATTAAAATCCGATTTGCCAGCCTGGGAAACGGCTATAGCGGGAATCCCCTGGAGCACGGCCTCCATCGCAGCCGAAACTGTCCCCGAATAGGTTATGTCGTCGCCAAGGTTCGCGCCGCGGTTTATGCCCGAAACAACCAACCATGGGCGCTCTTCCAGCAGCCCGTTCACCGCAAGGTTGACGCAATCGGTAGGCGTACCGTCTACGGCTATCCACCCTACACGTAGCAGCTCGGCTCTTAGCGGGCGCGAAAGTGTAATCGCGTGACCAACAGCAGACTGTTCTCGATCCGGAGCGACCACGAAGACACGGTCGAGAGGAGCGAGTGCCGCGGCGAGGGCAGCCAGGCCAGGCGCGTGCACGCCGTCGTCATTGCAGACAAGTATCATGAACG
>Ga0114993_10000629_pt1 | contig 40850 bp, 36 predicted proteins | sample ArcticOcean_MG_C_FD_87042 | JGI IMG/M metagenome (GOLD analysis project Ga0114993, IMG submission 87042) | Marine microbial communities from western Arctic Ocean - ArcticOcean_MG_CB2_150 | ecosystem: Environmental > Aquatic > Marine > Oceanic | place: Arctic Ocean: Canada Basin | collected...
GACAGATTGCCAGCAGAGTCGCGCCTGACTCTTCAGCTAGCCTCAGTGACCGGGCGATCATTCGACCTCCCTGTTCTGGAACAGATATCTACCGCCAATGGATCTCTCAGCGACCAGATGGCCAGATTCCAGCAGATGCAATTGATCGATGTCACCGCCACCGTACCCAACACTGTATTCATGTTCAGATAGCAGCTAACCCGAGATGCTGCGTACAACTCGATTCTACGAAGGGAGCGCAGGCGATTCCATCAGTCTGTGCCGAGGCCCTCGAAAAGGTGGGTAGAAGTGACGATGAACCGAACCGGCTGGCGTATCACCACGCCCAGGCCGGGAATAACCTGCAGGCCATTGAGTACTACAAGACTGCAGCCGACTCCGCTGTACGCCTCCTAGCCAAGATGGAAGCGAACATGCTGTACTCCTCTGCAATTGAACTTGCGGAGAAAACAGAGGTTTCACCTGAACTGATCGTTGATCTTTATACCGGACTGGGCAGAGTGCAGGAGATTTCTGGCAATTATCAGGGTGCGCTCCGCAATTACGAGAAGCTGGAAGAGATCGGCCGTGAGCGGTCTGATGATGGAATCCGTCTGGGTGCGCTTTTGCCGCAAGCCACCACCTACTCAACCCTGAGCAGCGAGCTTGATCCCACCAAAGGCCGCGAAATATCCGAGCAAACAATCGCACTGGCACAGGAACTTGGTGATCATCGCGCTGAGGCCAAAGCGTACTGGAACATGATGCTTCTGGAGGCCTACTCAGGGACTGATGTGTCGATCGCGGTGGCACACGGTGAGCGATCTGTTGAGATCGCCCGCGAGCACCACCTCAAAGAAGAACTCGCATATTCGCTTAACGACCTCGTAAGGCCATTACTGGCAATGGGGCGGAAAGATGAGTCGCTCGCTTCACTAGACGAAGCCGTACTGTTACTTCGCGAGTTGGACGACAGGCTGATGCTGGCAGACAGCCTTGCCAAGGACTGTGATATTCGGACTGCCCTGGGAGATTTCGAGCACGCTACCGAATCCGCTGAAGAGGCGCTTGAGGTTAGCCGCAAGAACCGCAACCGGTTCGGTGAAGCCGTGGCGTTCGTTCGCCTCAGCGTCTTGTACGGTGAGTTCGGACAGCCGGAAAAGGCCATCGAAGCGCTGACAACCGGACGCGGCGCCGCGCGCGGCTCCGGATTCGCAGCAACCCGCCTCTATCCGGTGAGGCTTGGATTGGCGATGGCTGATGCTGGCGACTACACCGGAATCGAGCTCGCTATGGAGTCGGTGCGAGAGACTGTTGAGCTGCCGTTGCTCCAGAGGTTCTCCGTTGGTGGAGTGGCAAAGATCAAGCGGCTGTCAGGCGACTCCGACGGCGCTGCGAACTCGCTTGATGAGGCGCTGGCGCTGGCGGAGATGGAGATATCACACCCAATCTCAGGCTTCGGGCTGAGCCATCTGACGGAACTAGAAGTCCTGCATGGCATCGGCCGCACAGACGCGGTTATCGAGACGGCCAACCGTTACTTGACGAGCCTAGATTCCACCAACGTCATCTTCCGGCGCTACGACGTACTGCGCTTCAAAGGCGAGGCGCTTGAGGCAAAAGGCGACACGTCTGCGGCCCGCAAATGCCTCGAAGAAGCGGTAGCCAACGCATCCGAAGCGGGGTCAAGACGCGGTCACTGGCAGGCACTCGCAGCGCTCGCAGGATTCCTGGCTCGCAACGGAGAGTCCGGCGACGATGAAGCTTCACGGGCCCAGAGCATTCTCAACGATATCGCTGAAGAAATCTCCGATGAAGAGCTTCGAACTCTCTTCGTCCAGCATTCAGGCCGATCGCTCCTTCCCTCTGGATAGTTCCACCTCAAAATTACTGAAGGTCCCTCCCTTGAATTGTACGACATGAACCCGCGTGTAATATCGGAGCCACACGCCACACCAAGGGGAGCACGTTATGGGTTGGTCAGCATTTCAGAAAACAGGTCTCACACACCACGACCGAAGCAAGTCGTTCCACGGCTACACGCTCGTGTCGCCTTCAGGTGGTCAGGACACGCTGTTGCTCGATATGGGCGGCTCAATAGTCCATCGCTGGGCGTTTGGTGACGATTTCACTCCCGGCTACGGACGACTGCTGGACAACGGCAACCTCCTGATTCGTGGCACCGACCCTGCCGTCAAAGTTGGCGACCGCTCGAAGGCAGCCGAAATGCCGCTTTCCGAGCGCCTCCGGGTGCTGGGCGGCAACTCATCCCGCATGTATGAAGTCGACTGGGACGGCAACCTGGTGTGGAGCTACGAAAATGAGGCTATTCACCACGACTTCCAGCGCCTGGAGAACGGCAACACGCTGCTGGTGCGTTGGGTAGAGATGACGGAGGACGAGACGAAGGCCGTGAGGGGAGGCGGACGCCACAAACGCGGCGCACCCAACATGCTTGGCGACGAGTTCATCGAAGTGAACCCGAAAGGCGAGATCGTCTGGCGAGCCGCTCTGTATCACCTGCTCGACCCAAGAAAAGACCCCATCTGCCCGCTTGAGCCACGCGTGGAGTGGACCCACGTCAACGCCCTGCATCTCAACGATGACGATCAGCTTCTCTTCTCATGCCGCGCCAACCACACCGTCGGCGTGATCGACCGCGCGTCTGGCGAACTCACGTGGCAGCTGCCATACGGAATCGCCCACCACCAGCACCACGCAACGTGGCAAGACGGCGGCAAGATCCAGATCTTCGACAACGGCATGCACAAGCCGGGTCAACCGAGTTCACGCATCATAGAAGTAGACCCCGCCAATAACGATGTTGAAGTGAAGTACGAAGCCGTCCCAGCCCTGCAGTTCTTTAGCCCGCACATCTCAAGCGCCGAACGCCAACCCAACGGTAACCTCGTAATCTGCGAGGGCGCCACCGGCCGGGTGTTCGAGGTGACCAACCGTGGCGAAGTGGTCTGGGAGTGGATCAGCCCATTCGTCCACGGCAAAGACGACGCGCGCAGCCGCACAATCTTCCGCGCCCACCGCTACGCTGACACCCACCCCGCACTCCAGGGTCGCGAACTTCTGCCGGTGGCCCACCGCGAGATCAACCGCTCATACGGCCTCATGCGCGGCAGCGGCGGTCGGCGCGGGTAGCGCTTCGAAGACGCCGAGTCCCTCCCGCTAACTCCCCTCTTCGCTATACTGCACAAACTTTATTGACTGGTCAGAGAAGTGGTAGATGGTGTCGGTTTGCGTTCTCACAAATGGTGGCGGTTCGGTAGACGTATCTGAGGAGCAGATTGCCGAGTTGCAGGGAGTCCTGCGCGGCGACCTGCTGGTTGATGGCGATGCTGGGTATGACGAGGGTCGGTTGGTCTGGAACGGCATGATCGACCGGCGTCCTGGGCTGATCGCTATGTGCGAGGGCACTTCTGACGTGGTCGCGATGGTGAAGATGGCCAGCGCGCATGATCTTGTTCTCTCAGTGCGAGGCGGCGGGCACAACGCCTCCGGAATCGCTACCAACGACGGAGGGTTGGTCGTCAATCTCACACGCATGAACGGCGTCCATGTTGACGCGAAAATCGCACTGCGCGCGCAGAGGGCGCTGCGTTTGGGGTGATGTTGACACGGAGACACTACTACACGGCCTGGCGACTACTGGCGGCACCATTACCAACACGGGCATAGGTGGGCTGACTCTTGGCGGCGGCCTTGGTTGGGCGATGGTCGAGCACGGCATCGCAGCCGATAATCTTTTGTCCGCTGATCTTGTGACGGCAACCGGCGAGGTGGTCACAGCAAGCGAAACTCAGAACCAGGATCTGCTGTGGGGACTGCGCGGTAGCGGCGGAAACTTTGGAGTGGTTACGTCATTTGAATACCGCCTCCACGAGCAAGGAAACCTGTACGGCGGACTGCTCCTGTACCCGCGTGCTATGGCACGTGAGGTGATGAAATTCTATGCGGAGTTTACTGCTGATTTGCCGGATGATCTCTCCGTATTTTGCGCGCTGCTAACTTCGCCCGACGGGGTGCCGATGGTCGCTCTCCTTATTGGCTACTTCGGCGCGATTGAGGATGGCGAAGCAGCCGTCAAGCCAATGCGCGATTTCGCTGAGCCTGCCGCCGACATGGTCGGTGAGATTCCCTATTCAGTCCTTCAGAGCTTCTTAAAGGATGCTGAACCACACGGAATACGCCGCTACTGGAAATCCGGGTATATCCCGGAGCTAACGGATGAGTTCATCGATATCGTCATCGAAAAAGCAGAGACCATGACGGCTCCTAAGTCTGCCGTATTCCTGTTCCATATACACGGCCAGGCAACCCGCGTGGCAGCCGACGCCACGGCCTTCAGCCTGCGGGAGAACATGTACGACTTCGACATAATCTCCCAGTGGGATGATGCTTCCGAAGACGATCAATGGCGGGACTGGACGCGCGATTACTGGGAGTCGGTCGAGAAATTCTCCGCGGAAATTAGCTACATCAACCACCTTATGACGGACGATGTTGAGCGGGTACGCCCGTCCTTCGGCCCCAACTACGGGCGGCTGGTTAAGCTGAAACGCGAGTGGGACCCGGACAACCTGTTCCGGTTGAACCCAAATATCAAACCGGCCTAGTAGGAATCGGGCGGGACCCGCCAATCGACCAACGACCCATTCCAGTGGCATCGTGACCAAGATAAAGTTCTTCAGCATATGAAAATCACAGATGCTGAAGTAATTGTTCTGAGACAGACGCCCGCAGCGATTGAGAAGCATCAGGTTTCCTGAGCGCCAATCATGACTATCGACGATCCTAATCAGTTCCCCGAAACGTTCGCCGTCATCAACGCTGGTATGGCAGGCGGCCTGCACCTTGGAGCGCAGGTCTACGCCGCGATTGGCGATGAGATTGAGATGTCATTTGCCGTGGGAGAGTCCGCTCCCGGCATGCCGCTCAGGGTGGACTCAATTGTGCCGTGGATGTCCAACTCCAAGCCGCTAGGAGCAATCGCTATCGGGCAGCTTTCGGTCGCAGATGAACTGGACTGGGATCTGCCTGTAGCAGAGGTGATCCCGGAGTTTGAGGCTCACGGCAAATCTGACATCACCATCAAGCACATCCTCACCCACACAGCAGGACTCAACGGCGCGCTAGAGACGCGTCCGGGAGAAGCAATACAATCATATGAGGAGTCCGTCGCCAGGGTCATTGGCCATCGGGTACCGGACGATTGGGTTGTGGGCGAGACGGCTGCATATGACCCGTACTCAAGCTGGTATATCGTATCGGAAATGGTGCAACGAACCACTGATCAGGATTACGCCGACTACGTGCACCGCGAGGTTCTGGGCCGTCTGGACATCAGTTCAAGCTGGCTCAAAATGACCGGCGCTGAGTTTGATGAGAACGTAGACAACGTCGTAGCGATCCCCACTGCAGGCTTTCCAATCAGCGCTGATAATCTTCGTCAGTCGTCCACTCAGACAGTCCCGCACGGCGGAGCGCGTGGTCCGATCCGCGACATTGGCCTCATCTACCAGTCCTTACTCAGCGCCCACATGCGCGAACGCGGCAAACTGCTTCCAGGCGGGGTGGTCAGGCACATGACATCTCGCCATCGGGAGCGGCGCCAGGATATGACGATGGGCTTCATGATGGACTGGGGCCTTGGGTTCACGCTGGACTCCAAACGCTACGGTCTACCGCACCCATACGGCTTCGGCAAACATGCGTCGGATTCATCGTTTGGACACGGTGGAATGCAGTCGTCCGGCGTCTTCGCAGACCCGGATAAGGACGCGGTCGTCGCGTACTATTTCAACGGCATGCCCGGCGAGGCTGCGCACTACAAGCGGTCCCAAGCGATCTGTGCCGCCATCTACGCTGATCTAGACCTGGCAGGTTGAATCACCCCGGTTCGCCGTCAGCATAAGCGCAGGCCCAGTATGTGAATGACGTTCCAGTACCCCGCCTTTTACAGATCGAATTCTGACCGCTCGCGAATAGCCTGAAGAGATTAGAACCAAAGCGCCTCTTCAGGGAGTTGCACAGGGATGGGAATCCCCCCACTGCACATAGCGAATGACGTTGCACACATTTTTAGCTCGCGCGAACCGGCCCGAATACGCGGTTTGGTATTCGTCGCTTCCATCTTTGCGTACATCGCCAGCCTAATTCTCATCGCACCTTCAGTGGGTGATACCGCTGAAGTTCTGGTGTTGTTGCCGGTAGTCACAGGCTCATTTCTCTGGAGTTGGAAAGGTGGGCTGACCACTTCTGCAATTCTCATCCCGGTGAACATCGTGCTGATTGAAACTCTCGCCAACGATGCCTCATCCGCCGGATTCTCAGAACTTCCTCGACATCTGCTGATTGTGGTGGCTGGCGTTGGTGCCGGAATCATTGCCGGACTCACAGAGCAGGTCTCCAGAATTGCCGGTGAACGACGCGAGGCTCAGCGCTCGCTGGAAAAGGAGCATCGACTGAGGGGACATCTCGCGGAGATATCGAGGTCGCTCTCAGAAACTCGATCCCTGGATGAACTCGTGTCATCGCTAAATCTTTCGCTCAAGGGAGTCGCCGAGTTTGACCATCTGCTCATGGGAATCAGGAAGAATGCAGGCGGCGATCTGAAGATTTCTCACTCCATGGGCAAGTTCATCGCAGACATTCCAATGACTACAAGACTGCCTAGGTTGAACAATGACACATCGATAGTGACCGGTCATCTGAGTGATTTGAAGCTACCAAATGATGATGGTATTGCCGCAGCCTTCAATCGGGTTGGTCTTCACTCCTGGATCATGACACCTCTTTACTCTCGCGACCGCCTGGTTGGTCTTCTCATCTTTGCCTGCGAACAGCCCGATGCTTACGCAGCGCACACCGGTGAAGTGTTCGATGGAATTGGCGCGCAGGTTGCGCCTGTGGTCGACAACGCGGTGACAGTGGAGAAGGAAAGGTCGCTGTTTGGCCGCATGGAGACGCAGAACTGGGATATTCTGCAGGCCAAAGCGGAGCTACAGGTCATAGCAAATGAGCTTACCGCCAAGAATGAAGCGCTTGAAACCGCCAGCGAAACCCGCACCGCATTTCTATCCATGATCTCTCACGAATTGCGCACTCCCCTGACGATCATGAATGGCTTTGCCGAATACCTCACGATGAACAGCGATAAAAATCTGACTGAATCGCAACTTCAGTACGTTGGCGTGATGCAGAAGAACGGCATCCAGTTGAGCAGGCTGGTAGACGACCTGCTGGACGTTGCACGCCTGGAGAGCGGCCGTTTTGAACTCGATTTCAACGAGGATGATGCTGTCACACATATGCAGGATGTTGTACGCGGATTCAAGACGATTGCATCTGAAAAACAGCAGATCCTCAACCTCAATGCCCCTCAAGACGAGGCCTGGGCCATGGCCGACCGCGGTCGACTGACACAGGTCGTTTCCAACTTACTATCCAATGCCTCCAAGTACTCAGCTGAAGAAACAGATATCGACTTCTCGATTCAGATAGATGCCACTCAGGTCGTATGCGATGTGAAAGACCAGGGCATCGGCATGTCAAAAGAAGCTCTGAGCAACATATTCCACACGTTCTACCGCGCACCCGAGTTAAAGTCACAAAACGTACCGGGCACCGGTCTTGGGCTGGTTATCGCCCGCTCAATTATCAATCAACATGGTGGAGACATCAGCGTTGAGAGCACACCGGGAGGAGGTTCGACCTTCAAGTTCTGGCTACCGCTCTCAACTGCTGATTCCTGGACCAACACACACCCCGAACCTGCAACTCATGAAGCCGCATAGTCTGAGGAGATACATCAGATGGCAAGGATACTGGTAGTGGAAGATAACCCGGAAATGCGCATGATGATGATGGCGCTGCTGGGGACGGTGGGGCACGAGGTCGTTGAGGCAGTCGATGGCACTGATGTGCTGCGCTGGGCTCTGGATGAGGAGCCTGATCTGGTGATGTTGGATGTGATGATGCCAAATGTCGATGGCTGGGAAGCGCTGACGATGCTGCAAGAGGATCATCGAACGGCTGACATTCCAGTGATAATGGTCACGGCGCGCAAGTCTGCTGAAGACATGGCGAAGGCAGAAGAGCTTGGCGCTTCAGACTACGTTGCCAAGCCCTGGTCTCTAGGTGAGCTTGAGACGCGCGTGAACTGAGCACTTCGTAAGAAGGCTGTCCCGCAACTCAGCGAAGAGTTCGGTCGGCCCAACGGCTACTTTGAGTGCGGCTGCCCACGACCATATGATCAGTCAGATGATGAGCACATCGCACCTGATGCCTGCTTTGGCTACCGGGTTGTTGGCAATGATGATGCGAACTCCACTGAAGATGCTGGGGATTACAACTCAGAGTACGACGAGGTTGCCAGCTAGACGCTCTTCAACGCCTCTGTAGCGCCGTCAATAGTTGCCTGAATGTCTGCCTCAGTGTGGGCAGTTGAGATGAACCAGGCCTCATAGTCTGACGGTGCTATATAGATGCCGTTTGCCAAAAGGCCGTGGAAAAAGCGGCCAAACGCTTCGTGGTCACCGGCTGATGCGTCGGCCATATCTTTCACAGGGCTACCCGTGAAGAATGCTGTCAGGAGCGAGCCAACCCGGTTGATCGTCACAGGGATCTCAGCGTCGTTGAATACGCGAGTAAGCCCGGTCTGCAACAGAGCGCCCAGACGCTCTAGCTCATCATAAACACCCGGTTCTCTGAGCCGCTCCAACGTGGCGACTCCCGCAGCCATCGCCAGCGGGTTTCCTGAGAGAGTACCCGCTTGATACATCGGTCCAAGCGGCGCTACCTGTTCCATGATGTCCTTGCGACCACCGTAAGCCCCCACCGGAAGTCCGCCGCCCACGATCTTGCCCAGACATGTCAGGTCAGGCGTGATACCAAAGATGCCCTGAGCGCCGTCAAGGCCAACCCTGAACCCGGAAATCACCTCGTCAAATATCAACAGAGCGCCGTCATCTTCCGTCAACTCGCGCAGAGCACCAAGATAACCGGGTTCGGGCAGGACTATCCCCATGTTGCCAGCGATCGGCTCGATGATGACCGCGGCGACCTCGCCGGCATGTGCAGCGAATGCTTTGGTGATTGCTTCGGTATCGTTGTACGGCAAAACAATGGTGTCTTCAGCCAGGCCGGGGTGAATCCCTGCGCTGGTGGGAACACCGGACGATGCCAGCCCGGAGCCCGCTTTGACCAGCAGTGCATCCGCGTGCCCGTGATACCCGCCATCAAATTTGATGATCTTCGACCGGCCCGTGAATGCGCGAGCGAGCCGAAGCGCACTCATCGTCGCTTCAGTTCCGGAGTTAACGAAACGCACAACCTCAATTGACGGGACAGAGTCGACCACAAGCTCAGCCAGCCGAACTTCGCCTTCAGTGGGAGCGCCGTACGAGGTGCCCTTCTGCGCGGAGAGTGTGACCGCTGCAACCACATTAGGATGGGCGTGGCCAAGGATCATTGGCCCCCATGAGCAGACGTAGTCAATGAACTCATTGCCGTCCGCGTCCCAGATTCGAGAGCCAGCGGCGCGGCTGATGAAAAGTGGATTGCCCCCCACGCTTCCCCAGGACCTTGCAGGGCTGTTCACCCCACCTGGAATTAGTTCCTTGGCTCGCTGAAACAGTTCCTGAGAGTTGGCGGTGTTCAACTATTTCTCCTGTGGCCCCCGTCGGGAGGCGTCAATTAGATAGAGGCGTCAATTAGCCTGAGCTTTGTCAAATAATGAGTTCGGATTCACTCTAAAAATTGCGCGGCAATGAGGATACGTTAGCAAGTGACTGTATGCCAGACGGGGACGGAGAGAATCCGACTAGTTGAGGACTCTGCTCGGCATCCTATGCGTCGCTATTTGAATCCTCTGAGAGATCAAAGGCTCTGGCAACTGCAGACGATGATTCAAGATCATCGGACGTCCGCAGGTACGCAATTGGATCAGCCAGCAACTTTTTGACGATAGAGCGCGACATGGCTTCTATCACCGCACGATCTGCATCGCTCATGTCAGGCAAGCGCTTGAGCGCCCGGGCCATCTCCGCTTCTCGCATCCCATCGGCCTGCTCACCCAGCGCTCTGATTAGCGGTTCTGATGCCGCGCCAACCAGCAACTCTTTGAAGTGGGTAAGTTCGCTCGCAATAATCGTCTCGGCATCATCTGCAGCGTGGGCGCGTCCACTTCGGTGGACTTCAGCGATCTCCGTGAGATCACCAAGGCCAAACACGGTTACGTCACTGATCTCTCGGACGCCTGCCTCAACATCAGCAGGAAGCGCCACATCAAGGAAGAAGAGGCCTCGCCCATCTCGTCCGGCCATTGCCTTGGTGACCATGTCCGTAGAAATGATGCTGCTCTCTGCTGCCGTGCATGTCACCACAGCATCTACGGTCAGCAGTGCCTCGTGAATATCGTCAAACTCAACATACTTGCTGCCCAGTTCTGCGGCAGCTTCAATCGCGCGCTCACTGCGGCGGGATGTAACGACGATATCGCCAACCCCGTTCCGTCTGAGAGCCCTGGCAGCCTGCATACCGGTCTCACCAGCGCCTACTACGAGGACGGAATGATCCTCCAGCGAGCCAAGGGAGCGGGTAAGCAGATCAACGCCGATCGAGCTTACGGACACGCGAGCACGGCCTATGTCAGTAGTACTGCGAACCTTGCGTGAGGTGCGAATGGCGTGGTGGAACAGCCGGGAGAGGTGCGGTGAGATGGAGTTTGATTCACCAGCCATTCTCAGCGCAAAAGCAACCTGACCCGCAATCTCTGGCTCACCAAGAACCAGAGCATCCAGGCCAGAAGTCACCCGGAAGAGGTGCCTGATGGCATCGTCGCCTGAGAGTGAGTAGACATAGGGAGCAAGCGGAGCAGTGCCAGATTCAAGTCGCTGGTCAATGATCTCCAGGAACTCCATAAGTTGCCGTTCGCCAAGTTCTTTGTCAGCGTTGTAGGAGTAGAGCTCCGTGCGGTTGCAAGTAGAGAGAATAGCGATATCACCAACAAGCAACGTTCCCTGTTGAATGAGATCAGGAAGAGACCGACGATTAATCGCCAGTCTTTGTAGGCGCTCAATAGGCGCCGAGTTATGACTTACACCTGCAACCAGGAAGTGCAACGGATTCTCCTAAGGGACAACCCTCTAAATTTAGCACGATGTGATTATTCTCACAAAGGTATCTCCTGTGTATTGATCTGACGAGTGATGATCTTGTGAGTATCTATGATGGCATTGAGCGTGAACGTACCGCGTGGATCCCATCCTAAGAGCCGACAACTATTATGCCTCACAGCTTGAGCAAGTTCGCCCTGCACCCGGCAAATTGCGATCGTATGTCGCTCCGAGGGTATGAGTCTCAATAGGGGGCAATCCCCCGTGCCTTATTGCGTCAGTACAACCAAACAGAGTTGGGGCACCTACAAATAAGCCTGCGGCGTGCACGGTTATCTATTTTCACTCCAATTCCTAATGTTGTGTTTGGGGAGATTAATGACAGCGGTTGCCCCACATGGCCTGAGACTCTCCCGTGGCCCCACCCTGGATGAGCGTCACCTGAAATGTGGATCAACCGATGTCATGACTCAACTGCGTGGACATAAATAATTGGGGATCAGGATTCTGATCTGATCTGATGGGGGATTATCGTGAAACTGAAAATTGGTATGAAGCTGTACGCTGGGTTTGGTACAGCTCTTGTAATCATGGCGGTTCTATCTACTGTGGCTTACAACAACATTTCGAACCTGACCAGCACAGCGTCGCAGGTGGAACACACTCACGAAGTGCTCGGAGAACTGGAAGCAGTTCTGAATTGGTTGAAGGACGCTGAAACCGGTCAGCGGGGCTACGTTATTACCCGCGAGGACCGTTATCTGGAGCCCTACAATGCGGCCTTGGATGGGATTGCGCACGTCAGGGAACTCACAATTGACAACCCTGTTCAAACGCAACGCATTGACGATCTAAAGCCGTTTGTCGATGACAAATTCGAAGAGCTGCTTGAGACGATTAATCTCCGCCGGAACGAGACTTTTGAGGCCGCCAGAGATGTGGTCCTGACCGATGCGGGCAAGTCGATCATGGACAACATCCGCCTGTTGCTGGATGCGATGTCATCCGCGGAAGAGGTACTGCTAGTTGAACGATCCGCTGCAGCAGAATCAGCAGCATCAACAGCAAAGACCATCCTCATCGCCGGAACCGTTCTGGCAGTAGCAGTTTTGGCCGCGATCGCGTATTTCCTAACCAGGGGAATCACCGGTGGTGTCAACCAGATCGGTGCAGCGCTCAAGCGTATTAGCGTTGGTGATTTGAATTCCGAAGTATCAGTCAACTCAACCGATGAAATCGGCGAAATGGCTGTTTCATACGGAGAGATGAAGCTCTATCTGGAAGGGATGTCCGGGGCCACCCAGAGGGTTGGAGACGGAGATTTGATCGTCAACATCCAGCCTAAGGGCGAAAACGACGTACTTGGTAACACCTTGAGCAGCATGGTCACCAATCTCAGGGGCATTGTCGGCGAATTCGGCGGCGCGGCTTCCAAGATCAATGCGGCCAGCGATGAACTCGCTGCGGCATCTGAACAGGCCGGTGCGGGTACTAACGGAATCTCTTCCAATGCACAGCAGGTCGCCTCTGGATCTCAGCAGCAGGCTGAGAGTATTGATGAGACTTCGACAGCCGTTCAGCAACTGTCATCGGCGATAGAGTCGATAGCAGAAGGCAGTCAACAGCAAGCGGTAAGTATTGGACGAGCCAGCGAGATCGTTGAGCAGGTCACATCCACTGCCTCAGATGTTGCGACCAATGCACAAGATGCTACTAGCAGCGCCCAGGAAGCGATCGAGGTTGCAGATCAGGGACTGGAGACGGTAACCAAGACCGTAGAAGGCATGAACAAGATCACAGAGTCAGTCGATCTAGTTTCACAGCAGATTGCATCTCTTGGAGAACAGTCTGCAGAGATTGGAAACATCGTCGGCGTCATTGATGACATCGCCGCACAGACGAACCTTCTGGCCCTCAACGCAGCCATCGAGGCAGCACGAGCGGGCGAGCAGGGTCGTGGATTCGCCGTTGTGGCGGATGAAGTCAGGTCGCTGGCAGAGCGGGTCACAATCGCCACGAAGGAAATTGGCGAATTGATCAGCGGAGTCCAGTCTGGTGTGGAAGATTCCGTCAAAGCCACGGAGCAGGCAGCAACTGAAATCTCTGTAGGTTCTGAGTTGGCTGGCGAATCAGGATCCGCACTTCAGTCCATCCAGGAAGCAGTCGGCAAGGTTACGGAACAGATCGAGACGATTTCGGCCGCATCTGAAGAGTTGGCCGCATCCGCTGACGAGATGACAAACGTTGTTCAGACTGTCAGCGAAGTGACAGAAGGCAACACCGCGGCTGCAGAGCAGATGACTGCCAGCAGCACGGAAGTCGGCAAGTCTGTCCAAGACGTTGCATCAGTAAGCCAGCAGACCCTTGCTGCAGCACAGGAGATGTCCGCCTCTTCAGAAGAGGTTGGAGCACAGGTTGAGCAGGTCGTCGACTCCAGCAAATCACTCGCTGATCTTGCAACAGATCTACGAGAGGTTGTTGGAAAGTTCACTCTTGACACTTCCACGGACAAGAATCCAGGCTCTGTAGGGGCCTAGTTAGTTACGACACACGCAAACCTTAATTTGAGGGGCGAGCAGGCGAATGGGCGGCACATGTGCCGCCCATTCGTTTTTAATCGAGGCATCAATATCCATTCCTGGAGCTTGCAGAAGGCTACACATGACCCGTGACTCATGGTTGCCTGTGCTAGCATCTTCGCTTCTGGGGCTAACTCCAAACACACCCAGATAACCCCCTGGATCAGATTGGCGACATGAGCAATACTTTCACCACCATTGAAGAACGCGGCTACGCCAATCCTGAGTTACTTGTCTCAACCGACTGGCTTGCAGAGCACATCAATGATGCCAACGTGCGTGTAGTCGATTGCAACTTCCATGGTGAGTTTGAGAACGGTCACATTCCAGGTGCCGCTCAGCCGAAGAACAACTGGTACAAGGGCTCTGAAAACAAGACGCTCATCGCGCCTACGGCTGAGTTTGAGCAGATGATGTCAGTCCTTGGCATCTCAAACGATTCCACCGTTGTGGCTTACGATTCCGATAGCAACCATCTTGCGCCTCGCCTGTTCTGGGCGCTGCGGTACTACGGCCATAACAACGTGAAAGTTCTGGACGGCGGATACGCGGCGTGGATTGCAGAGAACCGCTCAGTCGAAACTGGCGATAGCAGTGTGAGCGCAGGCTCCTTCAATGCCACTCCACACCCGGAAGTGATCGCGCTTCGAGAAGACATCTTGGCTGAGATTGGCTCAGATGGCACCCAGTTCTGGGATGTCCGAACAGACGAAGAGTGGACCGGTGAGAACGACCGAGGAACCAAGCAGGGTGGACATCTTCCAGGCGCAACTCACCTTGAGTGGAAAAACCTGATCACTGAAGGTGACGTACCAGTCTTCAAGTCGAGTGACGAACTCATGTCGCTCCTCAACAGCGTGGGAGTCACGCAGGACAAGAATATTGTCCCCTACTGACAGGGGGGCATCCGTGCGGCGCACGGCTTCTTCGTTCTAAATTTGCTAGGCTTCTCAAACGTGAGGAACTACGACGGCTCATGGGCAGAGTGGGGCAACGATTTGACGTGCCCCATCGAGCGGTAAGCGTCCTCGGCGACAACTAAATAGGGTGTAATCGGGCATCAACCGGCTCGGTTCTCCCACACATACCATTGCTACTGGATGTGAATTCAGTTGGATCAAATTACCTTGCCCAAACAAAACTCCTTGTTGCGCCCAATTCTGCTTGTCGTTCTCGGAAGTCTCATGCTGGTGGCCATCGCCTGCGGATCTGACTCTTCAACCGCAGAGCCAACGATAGAACCCACCAGCGCGATTGATTTCGCTGCACCAACCATCAACATACCGGACAATCTCCCACCTGCACGCGCAACCGCCACCCCGGAACTGGCGCTGGACAATCTCATGGCCAACCCTCGGGGTCCGGAACTGACAGGCAATCAAGAGTGGTTCAACTCAGAGCCGACGTCAATTGGCACCCTGAATTTGCAGGGGCAAGTCGTCCTGATCGACTTCTGGACTTACACCTGCATCAACTGCATACGAACGCTTCCGTTCTTGCTGGACTGGGATAAGAAATACCGGGATCGTGGGCTCTCGATTATTGGTGTGCACTCACCTGAATTCGAGTTCGAAGAGATCGCTGAGAATGTCCAATCAGCCATCGATCGGTATGGAATTGAATACGCGGTGGTCCAGGATAACAATATGTCTACCTGGGGTGCGTTCAACAACCGATTCTGGCCTGCCAAGTACTTGATCGATACGACTGGTGGCGTGACGTACACGCACTTTGGGGAAGGTGACTACGCCGAAACCGAAGTGCAAATCAGGCTCGCCCTTGAAGCAGCTGGCAATGATGTCTCTGATATTCCACTTGGCTCTGATGAAGGACCCGGACGCGATCCAAATGCGACCAGCCAGAGCCGCGAACTTTACGGTGGCTACGGCCGCAGCTACTCCGACCAGGGTCTGTACGCCGGGCAACCTGAGTACTACGACGAACCTGACCAGCAGGTCCTTTACACAGACAATCTCCCGCACCAGGATGGGCGTTGGTATCTGCAGGGTGCCTGGCTCAATACCGAAGAGGCAATTGTCCACGCCCGCGAGACAACCGACTATGAGGACTATCTGGTCTTCAAGTTCCAGGGGCGGTCCGTCAACGTCGTAATTAATCCCGTGGGCAAGACCGCGCCGTTCAAGGTCATTGTAGAACTCAGCGGCAAGCCCATAACAGCGGCTGATGCTGGCGAAGATATTGAGTACGACGATGATGGTAGAAGCTTCATTACGGTCGATTCGTTCGGGCGGGAATATCGCGTTGTGGAATTAGACAAGTGGGGAGAGAACGAGCTGAGGCTCCGTCCCAACAGCGCTGCATTTGGCATGTTTGCCGTGACCTTTGGCAGCAATCTGGACGGTGCATAAATGCGGATCACGATGAAACTCCCCATCTTGCTCATGGCGCTCTCGATCTTTGCTATCGCCTGCAGCTCTGACAGTGAGCCAGCCGCACCAGCGTCCACGGTGCTTGAAGCCACGGTTGCGCCAACGGAAGAGGCTGAAGAGCCAAGAACGCTGCTGGAGAGTCTGAATCAGTACCCGCGTTACGCTGACAAAGATTCTGGTTTCGGTGCCATTCTCGGAACACCGGATCTTGGCGTCGGGGTGAACCGTGTCGCCTTCGTGATGACCGATGACGATACAGGCATCGTGAAGACGCCGTTTGCCCGCGTTGAAACGTTCTTCACTCCAGAAGGTGGTGTGCCTGAGGGTCCAATACAGACCGTAACGGCTCAGTACTATGACTTCCCTCTCAAGGTGCGCGGACTCCACGTCGCCGAGCTTGATCTCGACCGTCCTGGCATGTGGGAGATCAATGCCACAGTCCCGGATCCAACGGGCAACAGAGTAGGCATCCGGTTCCCCATTGAAGTGGCGCCGGAGGCCAAATCTGTTGCGGTTGGAGCGAAAGTCCCACCCACTGCCAACGGCACACTGAACGACGTCGCATCCATATTTGAGCTTACCACCGCGAGCGAACCAGACGACGAGCTATACGACGCTAACATTGATGATCTAGTGGCAGCAGGCACACCGTTCGTGGTCACCTTCGCCAGCCCCGCATTTTGCGCCAACGCGCTGTGTGGCCCACAGGTGGAGGTGCTGAGCGAGGTCAAAGCGGAGTTCGACGACATCGCAGATTTTGTCCACATTGACCTGTACGAGAACCCACATGAGATCAAGGGTGACTTGAGTCGTGGACAACGCACGTCAATTCTGGATGACTGGGGCGTCCACACGGATGAGTGGACGTTCATCGTCAACGGCCAGGGTGAGGTAGTCGCCAAGTTTGAAGCGTTCGTTCCGCGCGAGGAGCTGTCAGCGGCAGTTCAGAAGTATTTGGGTGCCGGCGTCTGAAGGTTTGCCACCCGTGGCCGGTGAACGGCTGAGCTACTCGTCAGCTGCGGGGCGGTGCGAATATCCCGGTGGCAAGAAGATGATCGGGTTCTTGCTGTGCCTCACAAGCCGGAATATGCTGGGGCCCAAGATGAAGCGCGCAATGCCAAATCGGCGTCGAGCCGTCGCAACAACAATGTGTTCTGGCAGCTCTTTAGCCGCACGGAGAACTGCCGTAAAGATAGTCTCCGGTCGGCGAATTACCGTAACTTCGAGGCCTGAGGCACGAAGTTTGTCGGCCCGTTCACCCAGATACGCAAACGGGTCATCATCGTAGAGGATGGCGTTGGCATCCGCCGCCAACGGTAGCGTTCGGGCTGGCTTTACTCCCACGATGGTGACGTCAGCTCTCATACCCAACGCCAGTTGACCACCGTACTCAAGCGCCGCATCCGAGCGGGTTGAGCCATTGACCGGGATAACCACGCGCCGGGGCAGTTCCTTGGCTTCACCGCTATCGGAATCATCTGATGGTGGTGGAACGAACAGCATCGGGGTATCCGTATTGGCCCAGACTGATTCCGTGATGCTCTCTCGGAACCATCGGAGGTACTGCGGCCGAGGCCTTGAACCAACTGCTATCAGTCCAAACTCTCCCTGATTGGCATGCCCAACCACAACATCTGAAACGCGACCTGCGGCAACAACCTCACGTGAGCGCGCCCTGTCCTGCACAAGGTGGCGACTCATCTCTCGCAAGTAGTCATTTGCCACGGTGCGGGTTCTATCGTGCAGCGCGTCCGGATAGTTGATCTCTCCGGGTCTCGCTGGGTTGCCACTTCTGGGCAGCAGCACGTGAAGAAATGTCAGCTCAGAGCCGAACTGCTCAGCCAGAGGAACGACCAGATCAAGAATTGCTTCAGCGCGCGCTGAACCATCCAGAGGAACGATAATCCTCTCGAGAATTGGACGTGCCGTCAGCGGCACTATGTTGGGCTGTACGGCCAACTTTTCCCGTTTCGCTGTTCACTCATTTGGTCGCATTGGCGATCAACCTCTGGTTGAGCATTTTAGTCGCTCCCACAATTTAGTTCCCCAATAAACCTCACCGGTCTTGCTCCAGTTCATTAGAATTGCGCCCACGCGAAAATCGTGCCAATCAGCTTGAGGTCAATACTGCCATGCCAATGATGAGCGGAAAAGTCGCCCTGATGGAGAGCCTTCGTGCGGAGGGCGTCCGATACATTTTCGGCAACCCGGGCACCAGTGAAGCGCCAATCATGAGCGCACTTGAGGATTACCCGGAACTGGAATACGTTCTGACTGTCCAGGAAGGCGTAGCGATGGGCATGGCTGATGGCTACGCGCGCCGCACTGGCGAGCCGGCGTTCATCAACCTGCACATCCACACCGGACTGGCGAACGGAATTAGCCTGCTTTCTGATTCATTCTCCGCAGGGACCCCACTGGTTCTCACATCAGGAAACATGGACGCAAGAAAGCTCTCCGAAGGACGCCCAGACCTCCTACAGATGGTTGAGGCGAACACCAAATGGAGTGCAGAAGTTACGCACGCAGGACAAATGGCCAGCGTGATGCGACGGGCGTTTACAGAAGCGCGAACCACCCCAACAGGGCCTGTGTTTGTTGGGTTTGCCGCCAACGCGCTGGAAGAGATTGCTGAGCAGCAGATATTCCCCTCCACTACACCGCGTATCGCGAACCAGCCGTCGCCAAGTGTGATCACTGAGATAGCGGATCTGCTCACCGACTCTGAGCGACCGCTGATGTTGGTTGGAGAACGCGTTAGCCAGTTCGGGGCAACCGCAGCAGCAGTGGCAGTTGCCGAGCAAATTGGCGCCCACGTCTACTCAACTGGATACACGCAAGTGGTGTTCCCAACGTCGCATCCGCAGTACATGGGCATGATGAGCATGCGCTCCCCGGCTATCCGGGATCAGGTCAGACGCGCCGATGTGGTTCTGTCCGTGGGCACAAGAGGGTTTGCCGATCTGTTCCAATCCGACTCCGCACCTCTCGCCGAAGACACAAAACTCATCCACATCGATTCAAACGCCGAAGAGTTGGGACGATTCCTTCGTACGGAACTGGCTGTCCTTTCAAGTCCGCTGGGCGCTCTACAGGAGCTTTCCAAAGAGCTTGAGAACAACGCCCCGGCACCGTTCACGGAAGCAGCAAAACAGCGAAGCCAAAGTATCGGCGCTCTCACGAAAGCGGCCCGAGACTCATTCCTGGAAGACATGCGGCGCGATGATGACACAACGCCAATGAGTCCGGCCCGCATGATGTATGAACTCTCCCGTGCATGGCCTGAAAACGCCATCATGGTGGACGACTCCATCTCATCTCGAGTGGCACTGTATTCGGCATTCCAATTCAATGAGCCCGGTGACGTCGAAGGCCTGTGGGGCTCTGCGATTGGCTGGGGGATGGGTGCCGCAATGGGTGTGAAGATGGGATCACCTCACCGTCCCGTGATCGCGCTCATGGGAGACGGAACGGCAATGATGACCGTTCAGGCACTCTGGACCGCGGCCTCACGCAACATCCCGGTGGTCTTCGTGATCTGCAACAACAGCATGTACCGCGTCTTACGCGTGAACATGAACGTCTATCTTGATCAGGTAACTGAGCAGCCTGACAAACCGCGTGAGTACCTCGGCACGGGATTCGACCCTACGTTCGATTTCGCTGCGATTGCCAACGCATTCGGCGTGCAGTCGAATCGCATTGAAGACCCGGCGGACATCGTTCTTGCGCTTCAGACGGCCGTCGCTGCTAATGCCCCATACGTTCTGGACATCGCGATTGACGGGACTCTGTAGTAACGCATGATCGCGATTCCTCAGAGCATCGATGAGCTGACCGCCCCGTGGCTCACCGATGCTCTGAGGGCCGGTGGCGCTCCAGCAAACACTCGCGTCATCTCACTTGATGTGCAGCCATATGCCGTTGGTCGAAGTCGGACTGGTCAGATCGCACTTCTGTCTCCCGTGTACGAGACACCGGACGACTCGCTTCCAGATCAGATCATCGCCAAGCTCGTCTCGCAGAATGAAGCCAATCGGCAGAACGCCACCAAAATGGGTGCGTTCCCGCGTGAGGTGCAGTTCTATCGAACAATGGCTCAGAAGTGCCGTTCGCGATTCCCCGCATGCTCTATGGCGACTTCGACCCGGTAACGCAGGACGGCATCATCCTGCTCAACAAGGTTGACGGCCTCACCCGAGTGAGTTGCCACGCGAGCGCAATGCTGAGTTTGTGGCTGATGCAACGGAACTGCTTACCAACCTTGCTCGGATGCACGCACGATGGTGGGGCGGAGATTCAATTCCCGATACCAGCTACATGGTCGATATCGAGACAAGCCACTTTGGCAATGTACTGGACGATCACGCAACCAATCTGGCGAAACTTATGCCTATCTTTGAGAAGCTATTCTCGAAGGAGCAGATTGAGAATCTCGAACGAATATCCGGATACCGAAGCGTTTTCGCGGCAGCGGCAGAAAAGATGCCACGCACGTTCTGCCACGGCGACTTCCATGCCCAGAATATCCTGTGGAACCCAGAACCACAAGAATCGAATTCACCGCGCGCATGGGTACTTGACTGGCAGGTGGTCACCGTGGGACCAGGTGCAATGGACGTGGCAACGTACCTTGCAATCGCCGTCCCCAAGCGCCACACGGACCAACTGCTGATGCCGCTGATTGAGGTCTACCACCGCGGACTCCTTGGCAACGGCGTGCAGGGTTACAGCATCGAACAACTCATTCATGACTACCGATACACAGCTCTTGCAACGCTAGGAGTGATGGTCTTCGCTCTGGGAGGCCTGATGTTTGCTGAAACCTCATTGGAGATGATCGTCGAAGAGGTCCTGGGCAATGCCATTGCAGGAGTGGAATCGGTAGAAGCCTTCGATCTGCTTAGGTGATCCCGTCCCTGATCAACTGCGCCACGCGATAGGCGGTGGGGGTTAATGGGTCTAATTGATCTGTGATGAGCAGATTCTTGGTTAGGCCAAACGATAACCCGGTATCTGGATCAGCGAAACCGAGCGAACCACCGTACCCGCCGTGTCCGAACGCGTTAACGCCACCCATGGATACTTGCCCACCATCATCTATTTCACCGCCCATAAAGTAGCCAAGCGCGCGTCGGGGGCTGCTACCAATCCTCATGTCGAATTCGTCACTTCCATACGTGCCAGCCTGGCGCGCTGCCACTTCCGACATCACGCGGATGCCACCCAATTCGCCACCACTGATGAACATCGCATAGTGTCTTGCGATTGCCCGTGCGCTCATGATCCCGCCAGCGCCGGGAATCGACCCGCTCCGAAAGTGATGACTATTGATCGCTTCGTCATATGACATGCCTTCTGGCAAACTGTAAACGTCCTCAGAATCGCTCTCGAATATCGACGGAAGATCACTCGGAGCATGGCGTAGTCGAGCAACTCGTGCCTCGGCGTGCTTTGGAATGCCCAGGAAGAAATCGGAGATCCCGAGAGGTGCACAAAGTTCTGATTGTGCGAATTCAGCAATCGAGACGCCACTAGCGCGTGCCACAAGTTCCCCCACGATCCAGCCATACGTGAATGCGTGGTACTTAGTCTCCTCGCGCGGCTTGATTTGTGGAGTTTCTGCCGCAATGGCGGTCACCATATGATCCCAGTCCGCAAGGTTCGCTAGCGTCGTACCTGCCGGAAGGTTGGGGAGTCCTGTCCGATGTGTGAGGGCGTCGCGCACAGTCACATGTTCCTTGCCATGCGCGCCAAACTCCGGCCAGTAGCGAACAATTGGTGCGTCCAATTCCAGATCACCACGGCTGATCAAAATATGAGCACACGTAGCTGTGAATCCCTTGGTCGTTGACCACGACGTAAACAGTGATTCGCCCGCGACCAGTGCGCCTGTCTGCTCATCGGCAATGCCTGACCATGCGTCGATGATCTCCTCGCCGTTGAGATACGCAGCGGCTTGAAGGCCAACCTCTGCCCCACTGCCCGTCAGCTCATCCAGAAGTGCCTGTACCCGGTCGTTTAGGTTCTTGTCCACCAATGCCTAATCCTTTTCGATCTGTTCTTTGAGTTGCACCAGTTCGCTGGCAAGTTGCTTGCGCATCATCCGCCTGAAGATCGGCTTCGCGACCGCCCACATCACAGACACACATTTGTGATCAGAGCCAGCCGAGATCGTGTTGAAAACACGCGTGCCTCCATCCAGCGACTCAAATCTAATCTGCCCATCAAAAGGGAACGGGCCGTCCTTTGCTCGCACCGCATGCAGGTTGGGCGGCTTCCACGCTGTGACAACATATCGCATCTCGTTCACACCGCGATACTCGTAATCGCTGGTGATCACCGTCCCCACCCGGTACCTCCCCGGCGTGACGATCTGAACGTTGGAGATGCCCTTGACCCACAGAGTCCAGTTTTTGGGCGCGGCTGCAAACTCAAAAACCTCTTTGATCGGTTTCGAGATGATGATGTCAGCAGTAGCTTCCATCGTCTGCAACAGCAAGGCCTCCTGAGGTGTCGGCTGCCATTCTATTGCTTTGATTGAGGCTCCCGAGGGAGGCCACTCTCAGATAGATATTTTCGGGTTTGTTTGGTACAAAGTGGTCATGCCGCACTACATGAGAGGCCTTCGCGAGTTCAAGTTCCTCTTTCCGTAGTATTGATCGCCGTACTTTTGACCATCGCTTTGGGAGGAGAAGAGCGAACAGTATTTCGCACCGGCCGAATCACGATGGAAGACGAGCCGGCAGGAAACTTCTCGCTGATGCTTCCGGACGGGTGGCGAGCCACTGAGTACATGAATCTGGATGGCGTTCTCACCGGGTCGATAACCAACGGCAAAGTGACTATGCAGTTCTGGGACACATCGGGACGGGCCATTTATATCTGGGACAACACTGATGGGGATACCGTGACGGAGGACATTGAAGGGGCATCTGTACACACATACAGCGTTCCTTCTGATCCATCGGATCCCCACAGTTCCCGCGTCGCCTCGTTCAACGGATATCCGGGCGGTCCTCTAGGTATCGGAGGAGGAACCTGGTTCGAAACTCGGGATGACGATGTCGCTGGGGCTTGGGACACATTCATCGACATAGCCAGATCACTGCGCTATGAACCACCGCCAACTGTTGATATTCCCGTCATTGCGCCGCCAGACCCCTCCTGGGTTCGCCGCGATCTCCGGACCGGCCTCGCCTCAACCGCCAACTTCAGCGTAATGATGCCGGAGCACTGGACGATAGTTGAGAAGATAGGCATCGACTCGCTTGTCGGGTCGATGGAGGGCGACGGCATCAAGCTAGGCTACGACTTCGGCATGGAAGGCATTGTCAGTTACTCACAGTTTTCGGAAGGACGTCACAAGGTCTGGCCAGTCACCGTGCGCGGCGAGACCGGCTACTTCAACCGGCCGGTTGAAGGCCTGACCGGCGATGAATTGATCACAGGCGCTTACTTCGGCCGCTTACCCGGAAATGATGGGGGAAAGCGGGACCGCGCAATTGAACTTGCCGCCTTCAATCTGAATCGCGACCAGCAGGACACGGTACTGTCAGTCATCGCCACTATCGAAGATGCTGAGCTCACGATCCAACGCTAATCTGTCGGAGTCGGAACCGCGGCCGGTGAGGTCGTAAACGCACCTCGGCCAAATATAGCGACCGTGCCAATTGCAATCGCCCCGGCGCAGATCGCGCCACCCAGCCCCAGCGCGAACTGCACATCAACCGCTGATGCCAGCGCTCCCATGATGAGGCCTCCGATTGCGGATGAGCCCCAGATGAGTTGGTGGATGCTCATGACCCGACCGAGGTATCGGTTGTCCGTGGCCATCTGGACGATGGTGCCGCGTGCGGTCTGATGCAGTGTGCCCGTGATGCCGATGGCTGTCATTGCGATAATCGCTATAGGCATCGAGGTCGACCACGCAAGTGTCATCAGCGCCGCTCCAAACGCCACGCCCATAAAGAGCAGCGTCTGCCCCATGCGCTCCGGCCTGCCCCACCATGCCATCGCAAACGCGCCAATGCTGGCACCAACGCCACTGCCCAACAGAAGCCCGCCAAAGTCATCGATGTCTCCGGCGATTACGTCCTCAACCAGCACCGGCAACAGTGTCTGGTACGGAGCGCCAAAGACACCGACGAAGAACCCCATGATCAGCAGACCAAACAGAATCCGACTGCGGCGCACATAAGTAAAGCCGTCCTTCAGGTCCCGTAATATTGGCCGCGATTCACCCGTTGAAGCATTGTGTTTGGACTTCATCACCGACATCATTCCGACCGTAGCGATGTAGGAGACACCAATGATGTAGAAGAGCCCTTCAATACCGGCCAGCTTCACAAACGGTGCGAAGAATATCGGCCCCATGATGGCTGAGCCTGTGGTGACGAACGAGTACATGGCGATGGCCCCCGGCAGATGCTCTCGGCCAACCAGCGCAGGCATCATCGCCTGCCGTGACGGGATGTCGAACGACAGTAGGAATCCGTTGACCAGCGATATGGCGATCAGCTGCCACGGCGTGATGAGATCGGTCGCCACAAGGACGCCGGTTAGAAGCGCTGTCACTGCGAACATACCGCGGGTGAACATAACCAGCTTCAGACGGTTGACCCGGTCCGCTACCACTCCGCCCCACACGGAGAAGATCAGAATTGGCCCAAGGCTTGAAAGCGTCACCAGCCCAAGTGCAACCGGAGAATCCGTGAGTTCGTGCATCAACCAGAGTCGGCCTGCCGTCAGGGTCCACATCCCCACGTTGGAGAACGCAGCGGCAACCCAGAACAGTCGATACTCCCGGTAGCCAAACGCAGCAAATCCCGGCCGTTGCTTTACGTACTCAGGTATCAATGCCACGTCGGACTATCCAGCCATGATTCCTAAGATGCATAAATGCAGGCGACGCTGTGGCCCGGCGATAGCTCACGGAACTCCGGCACTTCCACACCGCACTCTTCCGTGGCGATTGGGCATCTGGTCCGGAACACGCAGCCCGACGGTGGATTTAGTGGGCTAGGGATGTCGCCGGTGAGGACAATTCGTTCACGATGCGCTTCCACTGCAGGATCAGGGATAGGAACGGCGGATAGCAGTGCCTGGGTGTAGGGGTGCTTCGGGTTCGTATATAGCTCTGTGCGTTCGGCCGTCTCAACAATCTTGCCAAGGTACATGACGGCGACGCGGTCGCTGATGTGCCTGACCACGGAGAGATCGTGCGCTATGAAGAGATACGCGACCCCAGACTTTTCCTGGAGATCCTGCAAAAGGTTGATGATCTGCGCCTGGATAGATACGTCGAGCGCCGAAACTGGCTCGTCAGCGACTATGAAATCGGGGTTGGCGGCAAGAGCGCGTGCGATGCCGATGCGCTGGCGCTGACCTCCGCTGAACTCATGTGGGAAGCGATTGGCCATCGATGGGTTGAGACCTACCGTTGTCAGCAACTCTTCTACCTGTTCGCGATACTCGGCTTTCGACTCAGTGAGCTTGTGAACGATAAGTGGTTCACCAACGATATCTGCGGCCGTCATGCGCGGGTTTAGCGAGCCGTAAGGATCCTGGAAGATTATTCCGAGCTTCTGGCGGGATTTCCTGATCTCGCGACGAGGCAGCGTGGTGAGATCGTTCCCGTGGAACAGAATCTGACCGTCCGTCACATCCACTAGATGCATGATCGCTCGGCCAACTGTTGTCTTGCCTGAGCCGCTCTCGCCAACCAATCCCAGCGTTTCGCCTGGCGCCACGTTAAACGAGACCCCATCGACGGCTTTCACCGCGCCCACGTTGCGCTTGATGATGAAGCCACGCGCAACCGGGAAGTGGACTTTGAGATCGTTTACCTCGATAACTGAGGCCGTCTGACTTGAGGTGGCCGTGCCGTCGGTTTCGGGAACGCCTGCCGATGTGGTGGTCACGATACCGCCGCCTCTGAAGCTGAGCGAACGCGTTCCCACTCGTAGCAAGCAGACAGGTGGCCGTCCGAGACTTGCTCAAATGGCGGTGATTCTTCTCCGCATCGGTCAACTGCCCACTGGCAGCGATTTCGGAACGCGCAGCCGCTTGGCAGATTAGCTCCGTCAGGAATCTCGCCGTCAATTGGCAGCAATCGGTCGGAGGCGTCAATGTCCAAACGAGGCACCGATCGCAGCAGCCCAACGGTATACGGATGCCGTGGCGTGGCGTAGAGGTCGACGGACGAGGCACTCTCCCTGATCTTGCCAGCGTACATGACGTTGACCCGATCAGCGTAGCGTGCCACAACACCAAGGTTGTGGGTAATGATCAGCAGCGATGTACCCATTTCATTTGCCAGCGACTTCAGCAGCTCAAGTATCTGCGCCTGGATGGTCACATCAAGCGCTGTGGTTGGCTCATCAGCTATTAGCAACTTCGGATTGCAGCTGAGAGCAATGGCAATCATCACCCGTTGTCGTTGCCCCCCGCTCAACTGGTGCGGGTAGGTGTCCAGTCGATCTTCAGCGTCCGGAAGCCCAACCATCTCCAGCAATTCTGCTGCCCGGCGATTGGCTTGCGCCTTCGTCATCTTCAGGTGCAGTTCCAGCGTCTCGGTGATCTGTCGGCCAATGGTCAGAACCGGGTTCAGCGATGTCATTGGCTCCTGAAAAATCATGCCGATAGAACTGCCGCGTATACCGCGCATTTCGGCTTCGGACAGGCTGAGCAGGTTCTCGCCCTGATACCAGATTTCGCCGTCTACGATCTGGCCCGGCGGCGACTGGATCAGCCGCATGATAGATAGCGCCGTAACGCTCTTTCCACACCCTGACTCACCGACAAGGCCAAGTGTTTCGCCCTCGTCGACGTGGAACGAGACATCATCCACAGCCCGCAGCGTTCCAGCCTCAGTGTTGAACTGAGTTTTCAGGCCGCGAACGTCCAGAAGATGATCGGATGTGCCAGTGAAACTTGTAATGGATGTGGTCATACGGATGGGTCTGGAGATTGAACTCTTTACTGATACGGCAGCATCGCGCCACCCGATTCACTTGAATCAATGGCTGTAATCCTAACCTACCCCTATTAGTTCAATCCGAGATGGCGATTCCAGTAGTAATTTCCCCCGTTTCAGCATGCGCAAATGGGACTATCCATACCCCAAAGTGAACCGAATCCGCTTTAAATTCGAATTAACAAGTACTTGGGGGCGTTCCCCAACTCGCGCTGCGGGCTCTGTCTTTCGGGATGGAGCCCGCTTCGCATTAACCCTCTAAGCAGTCCCGGCAGCTCGACCAGCGACCCCAATCTGGCGATCGCAGCAGGTTCCTCTTCTGTGGTGGAGATCAACACGCAGCGCGCACCCACCTCCGCAATCCGCCGAATGGAGTTGGGCGTGTCGTCCAGAAATAGAGCGACTGCTGCCTCAACGCCAGAGTGCTCCAGAATCGAGTCATAAAACTCGCGTCCGCCCTTTGGGATTCCCGCGATGTCTGGACCGTACGTCTCGGTGAACAGATCGGCGACGTCACTAGCCGTCAGCTGCAGGCGCAGATCCACGCTGCTACCGCCGGAAGCCATATAGATCGCATACCCCATGCTGTGTAGCTCTCGGATCGCGTCCACTGCACCAGGGAACTCGGCTCTCACATTCGCAATGCCGTAATTGTGTAACTCGCGCGCCAGGACAACGCGCTCCTCAGAAGAACCGGGCGGCTCGATCCCAACGTCCTTGCACATCTCGGTGATAAATCGATCATCTCGCTGCCGAATCACCTCATCAGGATCAACACCCGGCGGAAAGAAATCGCCATCGTGCATGAGCTTCGCCTCCCTGGCTATGAAGGCCACATTCGATTTAACCCATGCATCGGCATCTCCACCGAAGCGCGTGACCATGAATTCGCCAATGAGGCGTTGCCATTGTGGCGTCCGCTTTGAGTTGTCATTGATCACGCCGCCATCGTCCAAAAATATAGCCTCGATGTTGCTGAGATTTAGGTCTGTCAATGTGCTCTCTTCCAGGCCTGAAGCCGGACTGGGATTTTACGGTAACGGGTCGACGCACTGATACGCTTCAGCCACTCATCAACCGGCAACTCGGAGCTATCGATCATGCCCAACGCACTCATAAAGAAAGTCGACTGCATTCATGTTGAGGTTTCCGATCTGGAATCCGGATTGGCGTTCTATCGCGACCAACTCGGCTACGAACCGGTCTGGCGCACAGATTCTGCAGCCGGTCTCAACATGGGTGATGGCTCAAATGAGATTGTCCTGAACGCCACCCCGTGGGAGCACAAGACAGATCTGCTCGTCGACTCAGTGCCGGAGGCGATTGAGCGCTTCAAGGAATCCGGTGGCACGGTGCTTTCCGGGCCGTTTGAAATCGCCATTGGGCAGGCCGCCGTCGTGCGTGATCCGTGGGGCAATGAATTCGTCCTGCTAGACGCACAAAAAGGGCTGCTTGCTACTGATGACGCTGGGAATCGTTATCGAGAACCTCTCCTAAAGCTGATCCACGCTACGCGCCTCAGTCAGCTATTGCCCGGTGTTACCCTGCTGGCCCGGCACCACTTGCGAGCTGAACCACCCTCACTCAACTGGACCAAACCAACATGGGCATCCTCTTCGAAAAACGAGACCACATTGCGTACGTCACAATCGACAACCCAGATCGCGCAAACGTCCTGGATCGCAAGACTTCCGACGAGCTTTCTGAGGCATTCAAGGATGTCTGGGAAGACCACGATGTTCGAGTGGCCATCGTCACCGGAACCGGCGACAAGCATTTCTGCGCTGGTCATGATTTGAAGCCTCACCCGGATGTGACCGACGAAGAGCGAGAGTACCTGACACTCAACCGAGTTTTCTGGCCGCCATCTGGCTCTGTAAACGGTCATCAGACGGGAGTGGATGGCCGCATGGGCGACCACTTCCCGCAGATCTGGAAGCCGGTGATTGGCGCGGTCAACGGCTGGGCTGCGGGGGCCGGCTTTTACATGCTGCTCTCAAGCACAGACATACGCATCGCCTCAGCAGAGCACGCGCGATTCAAGTTTGCGCTGCTCTCAAACGGGTGGGTTGGCGGTGGCCCTGGCGCAACGCTGCTGGGTCGCCAGATTCGCTACGCTGACGCCATGCGCATCCTGCTGACGGACGAGCCATTCGATGCCGAGGAAGCGCTGCGAATTGGGATGGTGAATGAAGTGGTTCCACATCAAGATCTGATGAGCCGCGCAGAGGAACTCGCCACCCACATCGCTACCCTGCCGCCAGTGGCCGTTCGCATGATGAAAGAGTTCCAGGTGAGATTCCGAGAGTCGTCAGTCGATACCGCGTGGCAGGTGCAGTCGCTCATGAACACGCTGCTCATCCAGACCACCGCCGATGGCGAGGAAGGCCGTCGCGCGTTCAACGAAAAACGACCACCAAACTTCACAGGCAAGCTCAGGAAGAAGGGCGAACCGTTCCCCGATACGACACCGGAGGAACAGGAGCGTCTCGACGAATTGTTCCGTTCTCGGGAGTACTAGTCATCGGTCCTCTCGATGGCATCCGGGTACTTGACCTGACGCAGTCCGTTGCCGGTGCGTACTGCACCCGGTTACTCGCCGCATACGGCGCAGAAGTGACTCATGTGGAGCCGCCCCCATCAGGCAGTGCAATACGGCAGCGCGGGCCGTTTATCTCCGATCTTCCCGAGGGCGAGAACGGTGTCCTCTTCAATTACTTGAGTGCAGGAAAACGCTCGGCGCTAATAGACCCCGGCGTAATCGAGGATCCTGACCTGTGCACGATGGCCGAGAACGCAAACGTTCTCGTCACGGATGAAACCTGGAGTTCGCTCACTTCACTGTGGGCGTTGCCGCTTGATTTGGCAGAGCGAAATCCGAGCCTTGTCATCACCGAAATGCCAGCGGTTCACCCAAATAGCCCAAACCGTCTAAGTGAGCTGACGCTGTATGCGGCCAGCGGCCTTATGAGCCTGGTTGGCGGTGCCGGAAAGCCCCCCATTAAAGCGGGCGGTTACCAGGCGAGTTTCATGGCCGGCGCTCACGCAGCAGCGCTGACAACGTTCGCACTTATTTCGGCTCGAGATGGCGGCACTGGTTCGGTCCTTGAGGTTCCAGCACTCAGCACTGCCGCCAAATTCTTCTCCCACATGTCTGATCCCGAATCTGTCCTCGACGACCCGAATCCTCCCGACGTGCGACGCGAGCACCAGAGCTCCATATCCCCATGTGGAGATGGCTACGTCGCAGTAACCGTCTACTACTTCCAGATATCGACTATCGCCGAGATGATCGGGCGTCCGGAACTGGCGGAAGGCTCCAGATTTACGACGGCGGAGGGGTTCCAGGAGCATGGCACTGCGTTGCTGGATGAAATCCGAGCGTGGCTCATCGTCCGGACTAAAGCGGAGATCGTCGACGAGGCGCAGAGTCACCATCTCCTGATTACGCCCGTAAACACAGCGAAAGACCTGCTCGAATCCGAACACCTCCGCAGCAGAAGCTTTTTCCAGGAAGTGCAGCTAGGTGAGACCAAACAGGTAATCCAGAGTGGCGCTCCATTCCAGTTCGCATCGTCACCCGTTACAGCGCCATCGCCCGCCCCAAAACTTGGGAGCGCCAATCAACACCTCAATAAACAACTCACAGCGCTATCGCCGCCCGCAAAATCTTCAGCAAATACCCCCCGGGGGGGCCCGTTGGAGGGTGTGACGGTGCTTGATCTCTCGCATCGGCTCGCTGGCCCCGCTCTCACAATGTTGCTGGCGGACTGGGGTGCCGATGTGATCAAGATCGAGTGGTGGCACAGGATGGACGGATGGCGCGGACTTATCAGCGTTGATGACGATGTTCAGGGCGATCAGTCCTACAACAAAAAGCCTAACTGGCTGCGGCTAAACCGCAACAAGCGCAGCCTCACCCTCAACCTGAAAAACCCCGACGGCAAGCAGATATTCATGGACCTCGCACGCAAGGCTGACGTAGTGGTCGACAACTTCAGCGCTGGCGTCATGGGCCGGCTTGGCCTTGGCTACAAAGACCTGAGTCCGGCAAACCCTGGAATCATCACCATATCCATGCCGGGGTTCGGCACCACCGGCCCCGACTCCGCGTTCGTGGGCAACGGGCCGGTGTTCGAGGGCTACTCCGGCTTGGCATCCATAACCGGCTACGTAGGTGGAGCACCCCGCAACTCCGTCGGCATCTGGCCCGATGTGGTGGCCGGCGTTCACGGCGCAGCGGCGATCGGCATGGCGCTCATCGCCCGTCAGCGAACGAATCGTGGCGACCACATCGAACTGGCGCAAACGGAGACGCTGATCAACATGATCGGCGACGCCGTCCTTGAGTACTCAGCCAACGGCGATGTGCGCGTGCCAACCGGAAACTCAGACCACACTATGGCCCCGCACGGCGTCTACCCCTGCATCGGCGACGATCGCTGGATCGCCATTGCTATCGCATCGGATGCAGAGTGGCAGTCACTGCGTGAGGCGTCGGAAGGAGCGATCCCGACTGACGACGAACGATTCAGTAGTCAGGTCCATCGACGCGAACACGCCAGTGATCTCGACCAACTCATCGGATCCTGGACTGCGTCTCAAGATTGCTGGGATCTAACATCCAGGCTTCAACGAGTCGGAGTGGATGCAGCGGCCGTAGCGACCCACGATGACTTCGAACAACGCCCGGGGGTGCCCTTCCCCGAGTACCAGCTTCCCCACGATAACGAATACTTGGATCGGTTTCCCGGTCCAGCCGCCCGCCTCAACGGCACCGCCCCGCCAATCAGGATCGGACCTCCGAAGCTCGGCGAGCACACGGCAGAGATACTGCGAGAGCATTTAGGCATGGATGACGAGAAGATCGCAGAGTTACGTCGTGGTGATGTGATCTGAGTCGCCACACAATCCCCAGACGCGAAGAGACCCCGCTATTGCGAGGCCTCTTCCTATTTATGTCTGTGGAGCGGAAGACGAGATTCGAACTCGCGACCCTCACCTTGGCAAGGTGATGCTCTACCACTGAGCCACTTCCGCCAGCGCAACCAAATCTTCACGATCAAGTTACCTAATCACGATAGCGACAAACGCGCCGTCAGGTCAAGTGTTCATATTATTTCGTACCCCTTTGGGGCACGCATTGATTTCCTTCGGTTTCATTATTATCAGTGTGCGTCACTCAGTGGGGATGAATCTCCATCTGCCTAACACGGAATTCGGTTTCCCGACCTTCTCGTTCCCCACCAATGCGTCTGAGAACCCCAGATCCAGGGATTCTCAGACGCCCCACGTGAGAGTCCTATTTTGTGTCTGAATATTGATCAAATCACTCGCATTATTGCCATCCTGGTAGCGCCTGTTTAGCAACTGCGCGGTAGAATGGCTCTCACTCGCGTAAGTCATTAATTGCGCAGACCTAAATTGGACGCATTGACGGAGAAACATCTTAAATGGTCGCAACTCACGAATCTGGCAAGCAGTACAAAGTCATTGGGACGAGCCCAATCAGGCACGATGGCTATGACAAGGTAACCGGTCGAGCACAGTACGGTGCTGACATCAGGTTGCCCGGCCTCCTCTGGGGCGAAGTCCTTCGCTCACCAGTAGGCCACGCCCGGATCAAGAGCATCGACACATCCGCTGCTGACGCCATGTCCGGCGTCTACGCAACCGTCACTCATGATGACTTCCCAACCATCGAAGACCGAACAATCGACGCTGGTGAGGGCACGGTCAACTTTATTCGACAATCTCAAAACATCATCGCCGACAAGAAGGTCCACTACAGGGGCCACGTTGTCGCAGCCGTTGCAGCGGTCGACAAGAACACCGCTCTTGAAGCGATCAGCAAGATCAAGGTCGAGTACGAAGAACTTCCCGTTCTGACGGACGTGAAAGACGCCATGGCAGATGGCGCCCCAATCATTCTTGAAGACCTGGTTGGCTCAGACCTGGGTAACGATGTTCACAACACGAACGTTGCAAACCACTTCCGACACGAGTTTGGTGACCCTGAAAAGGGATTCGCCGATTCCGATCTCGTCATTGAACGAGATTTCGAGATGTCGATGGTGCACCAGGGCTACATTGAGCCGCACAACGCGACCGCACTCTGGACCAACGATGGTCGACTGACCATCTGGTCAAGCACACAGGGTGCGTTTGGTGTTCGCTCACAGACCGCCGGTCTACTGAATCTGGCTGAGTCTCAGATCAAGGTGAACCCGGTTGAGATTGGCGGCGGCTTCGGTGGAAAGACCGTTGCATACTTGCCTGCGGTTTCAGCGTTGCTTTCCAAGAAGGCCGGTCGTCCAGTCAAAGTTCAGATGGACCGCAAAGGCGTATTTGAGGGCACAGGTCCAGCACCTGGTGGCCGCATGAACATCAAGATTGGTGTCAGCAAGGCTGGCAAGATCCAGGCAGCCGCTGCCGACTTCCGATTTGAGGCAGGCGGATTCCCCGGCTCAGCAGTTGGCGCTGCCGCTATCTGCGTTATGGGCTCATACAAAATTGAAAACACACGCATCGATGGCTATGACGTTCTGGTCAACAAGCCAAAGTCAGCTGCGTACAGGGCTCCCGGCTCACCACAGGCCGCATACGCCTTCGAGTCTGTAGTCAACGAGATCTGCGAAGAAGGCGGATTCGACAAACTCGAGTTCCGACTCAATAACGCCTCCCATGAGGGAGACCGAAGAGCAGATGGTCCAATCTTCCCGCTCATCGGCACCGAAGAGACCGTTCAGGCCGCAATCGACTCCGACCACTGGAAGAGCAAGCTCGAGAAGAACCCCGGTAACGGCAAAGTCCGTGGCCGAGGCGTTGCATCCGGTTTCTGGATGAATGGTGGCGGAAAGTCCAGTGCGGAACTATTGCTGGATGCCGATGGCCAGGTCTTCCTGAATGAAGGATCAGCTGACATTGGCGGCACCCGTGCATCAATCGCCATGCATGCGGCTGAGTACCTTGGCATCGCTGCTGAGGACATTCACCCATCAATTCCTGACACAGACAGCATTGGCTTCACCGGCGTAACCGGCGGTAGTCGAACCACTTACGCCACCGGACACGCCGCCTACAACGCGGCAGTCGCAATGGTGGAAGAGCTCAAGATCCGAGCATCCATGCTCTGGGGCATCGACGTAAGCGACGTTGAATTCAACGACAGCGTGTTCAGTTCAACATCCGACCCTGAATTGAAGCTGGGCTGGACAGAACTGGCAGCTCGACTCGACGAGACCGGTGGACCGGTCCAGACAGCTGGATCAGTCAACCTTGCAGCGGCCGGAAACGCTACCGCAACCCACATCGTCGACATTGAGATCGACCCCGAAACCGGCAAGACTGACGTTCTCCGCTACACAGCGGTCCAAGATGTTGGTAAGGCAATCCACCCCGCATACGCCTCCGGGCAGATCGAAGGTGGCGCGGTTCAGGGAATCGGTTGGGCGCTCAACGAGGAGTACTTCATCTCCGACAACGGAACGATGGAGAACTCAAGCTTCCTTGACTACAGGATGCCGACCTCGCTGGACCTACCGATGATCGATACGATCATGGTTGAAGTCCCAAGCCCATTTGGTCCCTACGGTGTGCGTGGCGTTGGTGAAGTGCCGTTGGCACCGCCACTCGCAGCTTGCCGTGACGCCATCTACGATGCGCTTGGCATTCACCTTTACTCAACGCCAATGAAGCCGGGCCGAATCATGGAAGCGCTGAACGAGAAGAACGGCTAAGCAGCCGCTGGCACGTAGCAAAGTACCACCACGACAACGCGAACCGGCCCCGAGAAATCGGGGCCGGTTCGCGTTTGAGGATTTCAGTCACCGGCAGGGTCACTCCCCACCTGATCGCCAATCGGGATCATTCAACGGCACCTTCAACCACGACACAATCGCCTTTAGCGACTCATATGCCTCCAACCGCGCCTCATCAGTCGCAACCGATTCCGCTTTCGACACAATGCCGTCCATCTGCCCGATCACGCGGGGTCCAATCTCCATCAGCGCTGCACTCCCGGACGCGCTGTACTGCCCCACGATAAACGCCACCAGCGCACCGATCGGGATGTCCTTGTTATGGCTGAGCACATCTAGCGTGGCCAGACCGTCAACGCTGGAATATTCAGCCACCACAGACCGAAATCCCGCATCAGCGTCATCATTTGGCCAGCTACCCGCATACGGCTCAAGAGTAATAGTTCTGCTCATGCATTCTCCTTGCGACACCGTATGGACAATACGGGCTCCACAATTGTGATTACCGTCGACTGATTAGAGACAATGCTATTCTGCCTCAACACTGAATTCTGATAGAGCCATTTGGCACACCACCATCCGAGGATTTCTTGACCGACAACACGAAAAAAGTTCTCTTCGACACTGACATCGAGTCAGACATAGACGACGCTGCTACATTGGCGTATCTGCTGGCCCAGCCTCGCTGCGATCTCCTTGGCATCACAACGGTGTCCGGCGCATCGATTGAACGAGCCCAACTTGCAAGCGCCATCTGCAAAACCGCCGGGAAAGACATCCCAATCGTTCCCGGGCACGAAGATCGCATCGACGGCGCGACTCGACAGCCAAACGTGCCACAGGCATCGGTGCTACCAAACTGGCCGCACGATACTGAGTTCAGCACTCAAGATACCGTGGAGTTCATGGCGGAAACGATCCACAGCAACCCACATTAAATAGCCCTGCTCGCGGTTGGCCCCATGGGCAACGTCGCTCGTCTGTTCATTGAGCATCCTAAAACAGCTAGGCTACTGAAGTCGCTCCACATGATGCTTGGAAGGTTTTCCGACGGCGCTGGCATGCCGGTCTCCGAGTGGAACGCTCACTGCGACCCCGCGGCGGCAAGCGTCATCTACGCAACCGATGCTCAACACCATACCTCCATCGGGCTGGATGTAACGCACCAGGTTGTGATGGACTCTGCGCAGGTAAAGGAACACTTCCAGCACCCGCTCCTCAAGCCGGTCTACGAGATGTCAGAAGTCTGGTTCTCCGCGCGCTACGAGTTGAAGTTACACGACCCGCTAGCCGCCGTCACGTTCTTCGATGAGTCCATCTGCGAGTACGAACGGGGAACGGCAACCGTGATGCGCACCGATGATCGATCGGATGGCGAGACGATTTAGTCACCCGATGAGAACGGCCCCCATCGCATTGGCGTGGGTGTTGATGCGGCTCGGTTCTTTGATTCTTATTTTGGGGTGTTTGGCTAGGGGACTCCCCACCGCATTCAGACATTCCGGAAGGTGTCCGCATCCCATTCGTCGTTCTGAAGAGCGAGGCCCTGGGAGCGCCGTGAGAATCTCATCCTCAACGTCACATCGAACCAGCCCCACGGGAACAAATCCCACCACACCAGCGTCTCCCTTAACGCGGACCACATAAAATCACCCCAGGGAATCCCACAATGACGCTACCCACCAACAAAATCTTCACCCTTGCAGCGATCGCAATGCTTGTGCTCGTAATCGCGTGTGGCACGGATGAAAACCAGAAGGGCGACGTCGCTGATATCGATGGGTAGCTGCTGTGCCAACACTAAACCCCCGCCAACGCCAACTCCCACCCCGGCGATTGTTGAAACTCCAATCGCGTGCACGTTCCCCGTGGTCGAACTTGTCGTGGATGGCGTGCGTTACCCCTCAGCCGAGGACGGCTTCTGCTGGCCGACTGGACAGGATGGCGATGTAATCATCACCCTTTGCGCATCCCTTGCCCTGCATTGGGATCTCGATGAGCGAATCCCCATCCCAAGTGGAGTGAACCCCGTTATCGAAATCGACTTCCCGGATGCCCCGACATCGCTCTTCGCCAATTTCTACGGCGATCCTCGGGAAAGGTCAGATTCAGATCAGGTCGACGTCCTTGTTCAGGCAGATTTCACGCTCGATGTTTCTACGTACACGAAAGATGACGTCTACCTGAGGCTCTCAGGCGAGTGGCCTGATGGGCAGGTCGGCTACCTGTTCCGACTCCAGCCAATCCCCTCCGATGAACCGCTCACGGCGGTGTGCTTTGCCACAGAGGCAGAACCGCTTCCGCTGGAATACAAAGTCCTAAACGACTCCACACCCACGGGCTTCGATGGGCCGCAACAACGGTTCTTGCAGGTTCAACAAGCCCATCAGCAGCATCTCCGTGGGACTCAACAACGGTCCTCAAGGCTCATTCCACACCGAGACGTTCCACTTCGCCGAGCCGCTCGTTGAAGTGAGCTTCCCGCTGAAAGAGTGGAGTGAGTCAATCTCCACCGCGGAGCTGCTCGCTCCTGGTCCCTACACACGCACCATGGTGGCCGAGTCAGAAGATGGTGAGCAGTGGATCATCACGGACCACGTCAGCTCCGCGCTGGATGAGATCACGGTGATTCCGAGCGATGAGACAACGCCCATGCCAGCACGCGAATGGGAAATAGAAGACGTCAGCATTGATGGTTCCATGGTGACGGTGACCATTCGTGTCCACGCCACCGCCGACTACACAGTCGTGATCGATGGCGTTGAGGCTGATGAGCAGCGTCTTGATCTGCCGCTGATTGATCACATCTTCAACAACGTTGCATCTGGCACTCATGAACTCACCGTGTCGGACATCATGGGGCACACAGACGGCCAGGTCGTGTTGGTTCCGTAGTTCGAGCAAGTACGGGGCTTCCCTCCTACCGCCATGATTGTTTGCGATCATCCTGGATCAGTAGAACCATCTGGTCGCATCTGCATTCGATCGGCAGCACGGTGCAGGCCTCTATCCGACTGTCAGAATTCACCCATTAAAGAAACGTTAATTGGTGCCAGCAGGGGATTGATTGCGGTGAATACGAAGCGTAGCTTTTAGAAATAGTCACCGTCGCACAAATGCGTCGCTGGCTGACACCCGCACCCTGAGTTGAAAAGGGGGCGGGTTCGTTTTTTTCGATAACAGGTTTTGGACCGTCCTGATGGACCCTGGCGGGTAATTCATCACGGTGGATCTGGATCAAGGATTTTCAGATGCTGCGTCAAGGTCGTGCTACGCTCCACCGTGAGCGATCAGTCACCACAACTCCCCCTCAAGTTCGGTCCAGTCGGCCGCCTCTGCTACCAGCTTTGCGCGTCCCGAATTACCGCAGATTTCTTGCCGGAAATGGCATTCATTTCCTGGCGCGGATCATGGACTCAACGATCATGGCATGGATCGTCATTGGGTTTACTGATTCGCCATTCCTTGTCGCCCTGGTAATGGTCGCCCGCATGGCGCCGATGGCGTTTGCCGGGCCTTTTGCCGGAATTATGTCCGACCGGGTGAACCGCGCGACCGTGATGCGGGTTGCCCGCACGGTAATGATCATCAACTACCTGTCAATGGCAGCATTGCTGGCCACTGACGTGCTGGTGCTGTGGCATCTCTACGCAGTCATCGTAGTCGGCGGAACCGCATGGACCTTCGACATGGCAGCCCGGAGAGCGATGACTCCCGACCTGGTCGACTCACCGTCACTTGCAAATGCCATTGCACTGGACGTAATGGTCTTCACGTTCATGTTGATGCTCGGCCCAATCGTGGCTGGGGCAGTGCAGCCGTACATATCTTCAGCTGGCATCTTTGCGCTTCTGGCGCTCTTCGTCGCGGCCTCTCTGGTAATCATTCAGGGTGTCGATGCAGACGTTGAGCCAACCCGTCGGCCAACGGCAAACTTCTTGTCGCTACTTGCAGACGGCTTCACATTCGTGCGGGCACATCCCCCAATCGCCGGTGCGCTTCTTGTTGCTGCGGCAAGCGAAGGGTTTGCGTTTTCGTTCATCCCACTGGTGCCAATATTCGCGACTGACGTCCTGGACGTAAGCGCGACGAAGCTCGGAATTCTCTTCTCAGCTGAGGGAGTTGGTGCCATTTCGGCCAGCCTTGCCGTAGCAGTAATGAGTCAACGCAACTCCAACTACGGTCGGCTGATGCTGCTTGGATCAGGCGGAGCAATGCTGACTGGATTCGCGTTGGCGTTCTCACCCTGGTACGGGCTGACCTTTGCCCTGTTGGTGGTACTTGGTGCGATGGGTTCTCTCTTCTTCATGATGCAGAGCAACCTCATCTTCTCCATCACGCCCAAGGAGTCACGCGGCCGTATAGTGGGCATGCAGATGCTGGTCATCGACATGTTCCCGGTGGGATCACTGTTCGTGGGCATCCTGGCGTCCGTATTCACACCGCAGATCGCAGTCGTTACCATGTCGGCCATTGGAGCGGTATTCCTGATTACGGTTGCCCTGGCCTTCCCGGTGTTGCTTCAAGGCGGCTCAAAAACAGACTGATCCCAATCACGGGTTCGGAGTAGCAAAATGGCAACCGGTGATTCCACGCCGGTGCAAACAGATGAGCAGGCCGGTCCGTCCAGTACGGCCGGCGTTGCTCAGTTTTGGCCCGCGCCGTTCCGTCAGAAGCAGTTCCGACGAGTCCTCACTGCGGGCCTGATCTCCTACAACGGTAGGTTCATGGACCTCACGCTGATTGCGTGGCTGGTCGTCGAATCCACTGACTCACCACTGGCCGTCACGATGGTGACGACGCTGCGGTTCCTGCCGTTTCTATTGATTGGCCCATTCATCGGCGTCGCGCTGGATCGCCTCCCACACTTGCGAGTCCTCCGAACAGCGCAGTTCGGTTCGTTGCTGATGGCATTGATAATGGCAGCCACGGTGAGTGTGGTTGGTCCGGACCTGATACTCCTGTACGTCTACTCCTTCATCATTGGAACTACGTGGACGCTGGAAATGTCCACGCGGCGGGCGTTCATCAGAAGAAGCCTTGGATCAGCATCGGTCACCTCAGGTCTTGCACTGGAATTCCTGGCCCTCTACCTGGGTTCGATGATCGGATCAAACATCGCCGGGTCGCTGATCACCAGGATCCCAGATCCGGCGATGTTCCTGCTGATCGCCGGTATCTACGGCACGTCTACTTTGCTCATGTTCACTGTAAGGGACCAGACTGCCAGCGACTCTTCGGCGCAGATTGAGCCTCCGTTATCTCAGCTTCGAGACGGCATCCGTATCGCGATGCGCAGCCGAGTGCTGTTGATGGCGCTGATCATGGTGGGAGTCGCCAACATGTTCGGCTTCGGCTTCGAGGCGCTGACCCCGTTATTCGCGGTGGACGTGCTGGACGCGGGAGCCGTCGGATTAGGCCTCTTGATCTCGGCAACCGGAATTGGCGCGATCATCGGAACAATATCAATTGCGACAATCGCACAGAACACCCGCCGTCAGGGTCTGCTGTTCCTCATCGCCACCGCGGCGTTGCACATATCAAGCATCGTTTTCGCAACTTCCCCGAACTTTGTTTTCGCCTTCATTTCGCTCATCGGCATAGGAATAGTCGTCAACCTGTTTGGGGTGATGAGTGGTGCGCTTGTCATCGTAAGCGCACCGTCGAAAGCCTACGGTCGAATTATTGGGTTACACATCGCGATGATTGGCATGTTCCCAATCGGCTCACTGATGCTGGGACTACTGGCGAACGAGTATGGGCCGCGAGCCGCGCTGATGACGATGGCCTCGATCGGTCTGGCGATCACGCTGGTTGTGGCGCTCTCCGTGCCGCAGTTGCGCGCCCGAACCGCACCCAGTGACGATCTCTAGCGCTCGTCGCCTTCAGTTCTCCGTAGATCCCTCAGGCTTCGCACCGCGCTCCACAAGCTCCAACCAGTTGCCGTCTGGGTCCTGGAAGTAGAAGGCGTATCTTGCCCACGGATACTCCGCGTCACGAAGCACCGGCGGCCCCTGAACGTTCAGACCCATGCC
>Ga0114993_10000631_pt1 | contig 40787 bp, 36 predicted proteins | sample ArcticOcean_MG_C_FD_87042 | JGI IMG/M metagenome (GOLD analysis project Ga0114993, IMG submission 87042) | Marine microbial communities from western Arctic Ocean - ArcticOcean_MG_CB2_150 | ecosystem: Environmental > Aquatic > Marine > Oceanic | place: Arctic Ocean: Canada Basin | collected...
CCCTTGAGCCTCTGAACACTCCAATACCGTTCACGTATTTTGGTCGCTTCGTCATGACCTTTGGCAGGCTTCGGACGAGGTCTTCGTATTCCGAATGTTTTCGCTTTCTGCCTCGGGGAATTGCGTTCATTGGCCGATCCTACTAGGCTGTGGGGAATTGAGTGGGGATTACTAAATTATCACTCAACAATCATACCCCACTCCATCCCCACTTGTAACGGGATAAAATGCATACGACGACTATAACAGCAGAAACAAGCTATTTATTGATATGGCAGAAACCTGGGAACGAGAGTAACGCCGAGAACATCAATAACAGATGATCATGCCCTTGGTAAGGGCGAGGTCGAGTGTTCAATTCACTCCGGCGGCACCATTTTCTTTTCCATAAAACTCCGCAATCCTGTGCTATAATGGGCGCAAATGTTGACCGGATTGATAGATAATTTTCCCTTCAAGCCGCTGGCGCCCCTAGCCGTCCTGGCCCTCGCTGCTTGCGCGCAAGTCGCCGCCCCGCCCGCCAAGACGGAGCGGCCCCCGGTCCACGAGCTGGCCCGCCATGTGGACGACCATGCCCATCATGACGACGAGTTGCTGGTGCTCGATCCGCCCCACGACTATATCGAAAGCTTGCCCGAACTGGGCCTTTCGATCATCGATGTCACCCATTTGGATGGCATGGATTTGATGCTCTACCATTTGCGCATCGTCGATGACGCGCATCCGTTTCACGCCCGCCACGCGCACCTGGAACGGCACCCCGAAGTGATCGCCGACGTGCACCATCATTTCGAGCAGCACGCCACGCGCAAACGCAGAGCCAAACCCAAAGCCAACCGCGGCTACACCAGCCGCAAAGCAAGCCAATGGGGCGTCCCGGCCCAAGGCTGCGGGCGCGGCATCCATATGGGCATCGTCGATGGCGGCGTCGATACCGGCCATGCCGCCTTCAAGGGGCGCGATGTCACCTTCCGCGCCTTCCACCGCAAAGGCGAAAAGGTTGCCGCCAATAACCATGGCACGGCGGTGGCCTCGATGCTGGTGGGCGGCAGCAGTTGGGGCAGCCTATTGCCGGAAGCCAAATTGAGCGCCGCCGGCGTCTTTCACAAGAACCGTAAGGGCAAACCCAGGGCCAGCGCCAATAGCATCCTGCAGGCGGTCAACTGGCTGATCAAACAGAAGGTCCAGATCATCAATTTCTCCATCGGCGGTTCCAAAAACCGGCTGATGGAACGGGCCATAAAGAAGGCCGACGAGCTCGGCATCGTGTTGATCGCGTCCGCCGGCAATAACGGGCCGTACACCAAAAAGAAAAGCTATCCCGCCGCCTATAAACCGGTGATCGCGATCGCCGCGTCCGATCCGTTCGACCGGGTGGCGCGCTTTTCGTCGGCCGGCGATTATGTGGAATTCACCACCCCCGGCGTCAGAATCTGGACCGCGGTTCCGGGCGGCGGCAAGAATATGTCCGGCACCTCGTTCTCGTCGCCCATTTTCGCCGGCTTCACGGCGGCGGCAATGCAGTATCAAGGCCTCGCCGGCACCGAAACCATCCGCGCCCATTTTCGCAAAAGCGTCAAGCCGCGCGGCAAAAAGAAATGGGACAAATATTCCGGCTGGGGTTACGTGCGCCCCGCCTCGCCCTGCTGAGCGGGCCACTGCCCCGCCACGGCTACGCCGCCGGTGCCGGCGCGCCCCCCCAGTGGCGCTGGCGAAGTGCAATGAACAACCCGGCTGCAAATCCGGCGATATTCACGATCAGCCATACATTGTTGCCGGTCGGCGACGGGATCAGCGCCAGCCCTGAAAGAATGAGAATGCCCTGGCTTAGCCGGCCCATGCCCCGGAACCAATAGCCGGCAAAGCCCGCCGCCAGATAGACAACGCCGATAATCGCCGAGGCGATGGCGAGGGTTATATCCAACGGCTCGCCGATCAGCAGCAATTCGGGATGGTAGACAAACATGAACGGAATGACGTAGGCAACGATGCCGAGGCGCACGCCGGACCAGCCGGCCTCCCAGAAATTGCACTTGGCGATGGTCGCCGCGGCGAACGTGGCGATACACATGGGCGGCGTGATCATCGACAGCATGCCGAAGTAAAACAGGAACAGATGCGCGGCCAGCTCGGGCACGCCGAACTCCACCAGCGACGGCGCCACCAATATGGCTAACAATATATAGATGACCGCCGTCGGCATACCCATGCCGAGAACAATGGAAAGCGCCGCCGTCATCAGCAATAACAGGAGCAGACTGTCGGCCGCGATGGTCACCAGGATCAACGACATGCCGAACGCCAGCCCCGATACCTGTAGCGCGCCGATGATCAAGCCGGCGACCGCCGTGATGGCCAAAAGATCGAGCACCGTTTGGCCGGTTTCCACCATGGCGATCCAAACTTTGCGCAAACTTGGCCGCGTCGCCGGGTTGAACATGCCAATGATCAGCGCCGCGAACACCGCCGCCATGGCCGAACGCGATGGTTGCCATGCGAGGCCGATCAGGGTGTAAATCAAAATCGCAAACGGCACCACGAACACCCAGCCCTGGCGCATCACATCCCACAATCGGGGCAGCCGCTCCGCCGGCATGCCAACCAGGCCGGTCTTGGCGGCTTCCAGATCCACCTGCATGAACAAAGCCAGGTAATAGAGAACGGCCGGAAACAGCGCCGCAATAATGACGTTCGAATAGGCAACGCCGATCCAGTCGGCGATCAAAAACGCGGTAATGCCCATGACCGGCGGCATGATCTGGCCGCCGGTGGAGGCCACCGCCTCGATGGCGGCGGCGACGTGGGGCTTGTAGCCCGAATTGGTCATCATCGGGATGGTGATCGGGCCGTCCATGACCACGTTGGAAACGACGCTGCCCGATATGGTGCCGAACAGGCTTGAGGCGCCCACCGCGACCTTGGCCGGGCCGCCCCGGTAGCGGCCCATGGTGGCCAGCGCCGCGCCGGTCAGGAACTTGTCGGCGTTCATGGCGTAAAGGATGCGGCCAAACAGAATAAAGGCGATGATGATGGTCGACATCACCGTGAGCGGCAGCCCCAAAATGGCGTTGGTATCCAAATAAAAATAAGCGCCGAGGCGGGCCCAGCCGGTGCTCGGCGCGAACAGAACGCCGGGGAAGATGTGGCTGAACTTGGCGTAGAATATGAATATCAGCGCCAGCCAGATGAGCACCCAGCCGACCAGCCGGCGGGTGGCCTCCAAAACCAGGACCACCGACACCGCGCCGAGCGCCCAGCGGTCCGGCGTGGTCGCCGCGATTTCTTCGATCAATGTGGGATAGTTCAAAACAATATGGCCGGTGGCGATGATCGAGAGCGCCACCAAAATCCAATCGTACCAGGGAACGCCGCGCCCATCGGCCTCGCCTTTGCGCGCCTTGACGGCCAGGAACACGGTTGTCAGCCCGACGCCGAGCATGAGGGCGAGGTATTGTTCGCGAAACACCGCAAGCCCCAGCATATGCTGGACCTGAACCGCCCACAGAACGCCGATCAGGGTAATCAGGAAATAGAGAAACTTGATGACCGCTTGCAGCGCCCCTGGGTGGGCGCGGTACTTACTGACATCTTCGCTGCCGTCTTCGGTCACGCGCATCCCCCAGCAAGGCCGATCGCCGCCATTGGCGGCGGCGCTTGCCTTTGCTTTTGTATGTTGGGTAGGATCGTAATGCATGACACGGCGGCGGCAAAGCTTGAAAAGAAACCGAACTTGCCGGCCTGTCTGAACTGTTTGAAACCCCTTTGGGAGGAGTTGCTATGATAAAATCTCGTTCGAGCCGGAAAAATACCCGACGCGTTGGCGCCTTGGCGGCGGTTGCGGTTGCCGTTCTTGTGGCGGCGCCCGCCTTTGCGCAAACGGTTGTCTACGGCACCGACCGCATCGGCTCCATCGTCAATGCCACCGGCGGCTCCATCGGCAAGCTGATCAGCCAACGCTCGGCCCTGACCGTGCGGGTGCGCGCCTTTGCCGGTCCGGAAGCCTGGATACCGGAGCTTGATACCGGGCGCATTCACTTCGGCTCCCACTTCGCGGCCAGTTTCTTCGGCGCCTTCAACCACATCAATTCCAAGCTGCACACCAAGAACCTCCGCCTGGTCCGCTCGTCCAAGGGTGCCTCCTTGCTGGGCTTCATGGTGCGCAAGGATTCCGACATCAAGACCGTGGCCGATCTCAAGGGCAAGCGGGTGACGTCCGGCTATGGCGGCCAGCCGGTGATCCGGGTGATGACCGCATCGACCCTCGCGGCCTATGGCTTGTCTTATGACGATGTCAAAAAAGTGCCCACCGTCGCCGTCGTCGGCGGCGTGCAGGCGATTGTCGATGGCCGCGCCGACGCCGCCTGGGCAAGCCCGATGATGCCGCAAGCGCGGCAAGCCAACGCCAAGGTCGGCATCCGCTTCATCCCCTTGAACGCTATGACCGATGCTCAGCTCGCCAAGGTGCGCGAGGTTTCGAAAATGCCGTTCCTCTATGCCGCCAAGTTCCGGGGCAACATGCCGTATTTCCCGAAGGGCACCCGGATGCTGACCCAGGAGATGTATTTGGCCACCTCCAAGCACACCAGCGATGCGACGGTACGCGCCGCCGCCGAGGCCATGTGGAACAACGTCGCCGAATTGCGCAAGGGCCACCGCGCCCTTCTTGGTTTCATCAACCCGGCGTCGGTGTCGCTGCTCGCCCAGCTGCCGTACCATCCGGCGGCCATCGCCTTCTATAAGGAAAAGGGCCTCTGGTCGGCGAAGGCCGACGCCATGCAGGCGCGCCTATTGAAGAAGGCCATGTAGCCGGGGCAATCCGAAATTGGTCGCCGCGGAGAAACCCGCGGCGATTTTTTTTGCCGCCGCGCAAACGGCGCCGCGATGATTGCACTGGCGGCAACTTCTTTTAGAATAGCCGGCAATTAGAGGCGCCAGGGGAGGATCATGGCGGACCGGGAGGTTAAGCGCAGGCTCGCAGCCATTCTTGCCGCGGATGTGGCCGGCTATACGCGTCTTATGGAGGAAGACTCCGAAGGCACCGTGGCCGCCTGGCAGGATGCCCGCGAAGACGTCATCAAACCAAACGTGGAAAGCTATTCCGGCAAAATCGTCAAGCTCACCGGCGATGGTTTTCTTGTGGAATTCGCCACCGTCCAGGACGCGGTCAATTGCGCTATCGCCATGCAATCGGGGCTGGTGTCTTCAAGCCTCGATTTCCGCTTCGGCATCAATCTCGGCGACATTATCGATGATGGCGAGGATATCCATGGCGAGGGCGTCAATGTAGCCGCGCGCCTGGAAGGCCTGGCCGAGCCCGGCGGAATCTGCATATCGGGCGATGTCTACAATCAGGTGCGCAACCGCATCGAAGCCACCTTTGAGGATATGGGCGAGCAGACCGTCAAGAACGTTTCGGCGCCGGTGCAGGCCTACGCGGTTCTCTCCCCCGATGCCGAAGGGCTGGCCAAGCAGGCGATTATTCTTCAGCGCCCGGCGGTGGCGGTGCTGCCGTTCGATAATATGTCCGGCGACGAGGATCAAGAATATTTCGTGGACGGGCTGACCGAAGACATTATTACTGCCCTCGCCGCCTGGCGTTCGTTCCCGGTAATCGGGCGCAATTCCACCTTTACCTTCAAGAACCGGGCCGTGAAGGCGCAAGATGTGGCCGCCGAATTGGGCGCCCGCTATATCCTCGAAGGCAGCGTGCGCAAGGCGGGCGGCCGGGTACGCATAACAGCGCAGCTTCTCGACGCCGAAACCGGGCATCATGTCTGGGCCGAGCGCTATGACGAAGAGCTGATCGATGTCTTTGATCTGCAGGACAAAATAACCCAGCAGATCGTCGCCCAGGTGGCGCCGGAAATGGCCCGCGCCGAGCTGCAGAAATCCGAGATCAAGCCGCCCGCCAATCTGGACGCCTGGGACTACTACTTGAGGGGCACCGCCCATTTGAATTCCTTCACGCCCGAAGCCGGCGCCAAGGCTCAGGAAATGTTTCACCGGGCCATCGAGCTCGATCCCACTTACGCCATCGCCCATGCGCGCCTCGCCGTCGCCTATCACCGGGATATGTTGCTCGGTTTGGCAGAAAACCACGAGGTCATGGCCGCCAAAATGATGGAGGCGGGGGAAACGGCGGTGCGCCTCGATCCCGATAATTCCGTTTCCCACAACTATTTGAGCCTGGCGCTGACCTGGGCCCACGACCACGAACAGGCCATATTGGAATCGCAACAGGCGTTCCGGCTCAACCCGGCCGATCCCCGCTCCAATTTTTCGCAAGGGACGGTTTTGTCGGCGGCGGGGCGGTCCGCCGAAGCAATTCCCTATATGGAGAGCGCCATAAAGCTCAGCCCCCTCGATCCCATGGTGACCTTGTATACACAGCAGTTGGCCATTTGCTACTTTGCCGCCAAACGCTTTGAAGACGCCGTGGCCTCGGCGCGGCCCTTGCTGCAAAAATCCGGTCACCTCGCCGAAGCCTTGGTCAATACGGTGCGGTTGGTGCTCATATCATCCTATGGCCATCTCGGGCGCACCGGCGAGGCCCGGGGCATCTATGAAAAGGCCGACGCCGCCGATCTTCGGGTTGAAGCCTGCGAAGGCTTCTCCCAGTTTGCCATCCAGAATAATGCGAACCTAAAGGATCTTCTGTTCGAGGGATTGGAACTGGCGGGCGTGCCGGAATACCAGGCCGCCGCACCGGACGCGGCGGCCCCGCCAGCCGACAAACCCTCCATCGCCGTCTTGCCATTCGACAATATTTCCGGCGATCCGGAGCAGGAATAATTCTCAGATGGTATTACAGAGGACATCATTACCGGGCTAAGCCGGTTTCACTGGTTCTTCGTGATCGCAGGAAACCCAGCTTCACCTATAAGGGCAGCGCCGTTGATGTGACCCAAGTAGCGCGGGAATTGGGCGTTCAGTATGTATTGGAGGGCAGCGTCCGCAAATCCGGCGACAAGGTTCGCATAACGGCGCAGCTCATCGATGCGTCCACCGGCCATCATATATGGGCGGACCGCTACGACCGGAGCCTGGAAGATGTCTTCGCCGTCCAGGACGAGATATCGGAAGCGATCACCACGGCGGTGGCGCCGGCCTTCATCTCCGCCGAGTTTCAACGCGCCGGGCGCAAGGCGCCGGATAATCTGGATGCCTGGGACTACGCCAAAATGGCCCAGCGGTTGAGCCCGCGAGATCCGGTTCAGTCCATGTGGAGTTTCGCCCGCACCGGCGCCGAATTCGGCGCCGGTGATTACGAGGAATCGCTGAAGTGGGCAAAGGTGACCACCGAAGCGATGCCCGATTTCCCGGCGGCATGGCGCTACTACGCGGCCAGCCTGGGCCATCTTGATCGGCTGGAAGAGGCGCGCGAAGCCACGGAAAGATTGCTCGCCACCATGCCCCACGACAATCTTCAACTTGTGCGCCAAGGCCTGCCGTCGGTCCGCGCCGAACGCATGGACCGCTTTGTGGACGGCCTTCGCAAAGCCGGATTGCCGGAAAGCTGAGGTTGCCGATTTCCCCTTGATCGAATGACGCTCGCGCCGCATTCTTCGCAACATGGTCACTTACAAATATAACTCCGCCGACAACCATCTCGATCAGCGCTGGCTGCCGCGCAATTTGTGGCAGGACCGGGTGGCCGCCAAGTTCAAGGAAATGGCGCCCAAGGTGATCGAACAGGACGGCGGCGAATTCTGGGCCTGGGAAGGCAAGGTGATGGGCGGGCGCGACGGCGGCACCGCCGATGGCCGCGACAACGAAAAATTGCTCAAGCAGTTCTTTGGCGGCTCCGGCGCCCGCACCCCCGCCGGCTCGCTGCCGCCATGCGATCCCGCATTGCTGCTCGAACATATGGATTTCGGCAACATCTATGGCGTTGTCGGCTTCGGCGGCACCCGCAAATGGCCCATCGACGATATGGAATTGCGCCTGGAAGTGCACCGGGCCTATGCCGATTGGGTGATGGAATTGAACGCCTTTGATCCCGACCGGCTGATGCAATTGCCGGTGCTTCCGGTGTTTGATCCCGCCTCCGTTCCCGGCGAAATCAGGCGGCTGGCTGGCATCGGCTGCAAGGCCGCCGAGTTCGTGCCCTTCGATGCCGCCGAGCCATTGTTCCACGCGGTTTGGGAGCCGGCCTGGGAGGCCTTTGATGAGACCGGCATGGTCATGTGCTCCCACATCGGCGCCGCCGCCGACGCCCCCTACCCGCCCGAAGACCGGGGCGAGCGCATGGCCTATTTCACTTGCGCGCCGTTTTCGGTGGCGCGGCCGATTTCAGACATCGTCTATTCGGGGGCGCTGATGCGCCATCCGGGCTTGAAGGTCCTGTTCGCCGAATGCCGGGCGGGATGGATCCCGTTCCTTAGCTATTGGATGGACCGCCAGGCGGCCGAGCGGCCGGGTATGTTTGAGAACACCGGCCTCGATATGCTGCCGAGCGAATACATGAAGCGGCAAGTGCGGGTCACCTTCGAAGAGGACGAGATTGCCGCCCAGATGCTGACCCACGAAGACAATATCTTGCGTGATATATTGGTCTTTGGCGCCGATTACCCGCACCCGCAAGGCACCTGGCCGGACCCGGCGCCGATCTTCCACAAGATGTTCGAGGGGCTGGGGGCTGAGCTGCGCCACGAGATCGTCTTTGGGCGCATGCAGAAATTCTTCAATATGACCGGCCCGGATGCGAGCCAGATCGCCACCCTGGACGAGATCGCCGAAGACGGCGCCGGGCGCCGCCGGGACCACGCGAGTTTCGAATAATCAGCCCATGAAAGTTTATCTGGATTACGACCAGGAAGGGCTCGACCGGCAATACGAGCATCGCAATTTCGTGCCCGACGCCGATGAAATCCTCGCCTTCCAGGCCGCCGAAAGCAAACGCGTGCGCGACGCCGCCAAGGGCCGCTTTGATGTGGCATACGGCGATGGCGAGGACGAAAAGCTGGATATCTACCTGGCCGAGGGCGATGACCCGGCCCCCATGGTCGTCTTTTTTCACGGCGGCCGCTGGGCCATGGGCTCGAAAAACTCCAACTGCGAAGCCGCCGAAATGTACACCAATAAGGGCGTTCATTTTGTGTCGGTCAATTTCAGCCTGTTGCCGGGCGTGACCATGGACGTGCTCATCGGCCAATGCCGGAACGCCGCCGCCTGGATCTGGCGCAATGCTTCCGATTTCGGCGGCGACGCTGCGCGCATGTTCGTGCACGGCAAATCATCCGGCGCCCATGTGGCCGGCATGATGGCGGTAACCGATTGGAGCATTTATGACGGCTTGCCCGCCGATCTCTTCAAGGGCGGCTTGCTGGTCTCGGGCATGTATGATCTTGAACCGGTGCGCCTGACATTCCGCAACGAGTGGCTGAAGATGGATGAAGCGGCGGCCCTGGCCAACAGCCCGATCCGCCACATCCCGAATAATGGCTGCCCGCTGATCGTCGGCGTCGGCGCCTTGGAGACCGATGAGTTCCGCCGCCAATCCAAGGAATTCGCCGAAGCCTGGAGCGCCGCCGGACTGCAATGCCAATTCGCCGAAATGCCGGACCGCCACCATTTCTCGGTCAACGAGGACATGAACGTTGCGGGCAGCGAACTGACCAAGCCGTTCCTGTCCTGGATGGGCCGTTAAGCAAACCCTCAGTGGGTGTCGAAGACCGCCTGATAGACGGCCACCCGGGCCCGGATGGCATCCAATTCCGCCGCAGTCGGATTGTCCGGGTCCTTGGCCGGCGGGTAGCTGCCGAACTTCAACAAACACGCCATCAACAAGAGCCGCGCCTTGGTGCCGGTGAGGTTAGCCGCCGCGATCTGGAAATCATGGGGATCGGCAAAACCCTCGGCCGAGCCACGCGCCGCCTTGGCCACCGGGATGCCGGAAAACGCCGCCTTCAGCATCACCTTGTGGCGGGCTTGGGACGGCAGCGAGCCATAGGGAACCAGCCCCTCGACCACGAAGCCGGTCAGCTTGCCCATGGCAAGCTTTTGCGCGATGGAGGCGGCGAGGTCTTCTTCGAGCACCCCGTCATCGCCGATCTCGAGGCCCGAATAGCTGCCGTCCTTGGCGATCGAGACAACCGGGATGGCGTCGGGTAATAGCCCGCCATTGGCATCCTTGACCGCCACGCCGGCCAGGACGATGCCGCCATCTGTGATGCGCACCGCCTGCTGCGTAGCCGGCAGTTGCGAGATATTCACCTCGGACTGGTAGGTGTGTTTGAACACCGGCAGATAGGTGAGCGCCATGCGCCCGGTGTGGGAGAACTGCCCGATAATGCCGCCATGGCCGCCGGTGGCCACATAGCCGCCGGGCCGCGCATCGGCCTTGGCAACCTCGCGGGCGGCGAAGATCTGCTGCTCCTGGATGACCACGGTGCCGCAACGGTTGCGGCCCTCTCCGTCCGCCCATTTTTTCGACGCGATGAAGGCGATCGAGTCTACCAGATTCTTCGGCCCGTCGTTGGATATCTGGCCGTTCGGGCGCTGCGCCGCATTGCCGCAGATGGGCTTATCGGTATCGATCAAAAGATTATACCAATAGGCGGTTTCCTCCACTTGCGGGCTCCCTTGCGTCCACATGAAGCCGTCATAATCGCCGCTGTCGGCCAGCGCCTGCATGTCGTTGGTCATCTTGGCCAAAGTCGGGCGCGGTGGCGCCGAGGCCAGATGGTAGGGCTTGTAGGGAAAGAAATCCCGCCCCCGAACTTCCGGCGCAATATCGCCTTCGCCCTTGTCGGTGCGGAGGTTTTCGGCGAGCCCCTTGCGATAGCCGCCCGGCGGCAGACCCCGATAGAAATCCACATCCGCCACCGACGAGATCAGACTGGCGCGGCCATCATCGCCCACCGCCAGGCGGTCAATCTCTTCGAATGAGCGCGAGCCGTCCGGATAGAAACCCTGGCGGGCGCCCGCGTCGGGGGCGCCGGGGGTGGCGCATTCCTCCTCCCACGGGGTTCCATCTTTCTGCAGCGCCATATAGGGCATCGGGTAAAGCCCGTCCTCGGGCTTAAGTTCGATTTCATAGACCGGCTTGTCATCGGCCGATTTGCGTTCGCTGTTGAACGTCCCATCGGCGCCTATAAACCCGTCCGGCGGCCCATATAGTTCGGCCGCATCGGCTTCCAGGGGGTGGGCGGAGAATTGTTCCACATAGACCTTGGCCGGTGCCGCCAGCCGCTGGGCGCGCAAGGCATCGAAAGCCAGGGCTGAGCCACCGGCGTCGGCCATGGGCGCCAATCCGGCCCGCTGCCGCGCTTTGTTGGAGGTAACCAAAGGCGGCGAGTTTTGAATGGTGGCGGTGGGCCCCGCCAGATGGGCGATGCGTGGCTTATCGGTCATAATTTTCTCTCCCTGACTTTGCAACTTTGAAATTATAGGCACGATTTTCGCGCGTGCCGGCCACCCGTATCAACAGAAATCTGAAGGAAGTCCCGAAAATACATGATTATACGTATTTACCCTAATTTATACTTTTATATTTTATCGTTTACCTCTATAAGGAATTTGCTGGCATTGGGTAACGCCCGATCTTTGTGCATTCTGGAACCTGGCAATTTAAGGTAGCGGCAATCATGGCCGAAGAAACCGAAGTAACGTTTGTCGAGTTTGCCAACGCCGGCAACAAATTCGAAACCGAAATCGAAGTTTTCAACAAGCTGACCATCCAGGACTGGTCCGGCATGTTCAAGCTGGGCGAGCGCCAATATATCCTCCCCAAAACAAAGATTTTGAGCGCCGGCGATAGCAACCAGACCCTCTATTTTCTGATCGATGGGCAGGTCCGTATCGAGCGCCGCACCGATGAGGCCGTCACCGTGCTCGCCAATTTGCCGAGCGGCTGCATCTTCGGCGAAATGTCGTTTCTGGACGGCGAAGCGGTCAGCGCCGATGTCATCACCACCAGCCTGGTCGAGGTGCTGAAGTTCGACAAGGCCGACCTGGATGAATTGGTGAAGGCCGACCAATCGTTCGGATTGCGCTTTTTCCAGTCCCTGGCCCTGACCCTGTCCCGGCGCCTCAGAGCCACCAACGCCTTGGTGGGCGATACCGGCAATTTAAGCCTCTAGCTCAGCACATTGCGGTAACAATGATTAGTTTTGCCGGGCGCGCCGATCGCGTCTATATTCGCGGCTTGCGCAAATGACGTGAGGATCCCGGCGATGCAAAATCTTCAGGTTCTGGAAAATCTCTGGTATGTGGCGGCGCTCACGGACGAGCTGACCGGCAAGCCCCTGGCGCGCACCATTTGCGGCCTGCCGATGGTGCTCTATCGGGGCGAAACCGGCGCGCCCGCCGCCCTCGAAGACCGCTGCCCGCACCGCCAAGCGCCGCTCTCCATGGGCAATGTGATCGGCGATGCCATCCAGTGCGACTATCACGGCTTCGTGTTCGACGGAACCGGCGCCTGCACCCATATTCCGCGCCAGGACAAGGTGCCCGCCAGCATGAACATCCGCGCCTTCATCGTTGTCGAGCGCTGGGGCTTCGTCTGGCTATGGTGGGGCGATCAGGCAAAGGCCGACGACAGTACTATTCCGCAACTTCCCTGGACCGAGGACGCGCAGCAGCGGACCCAATATTTTTACTTCTATGTCAAATCCAATCACCAGCTTATGGCCGACAATCTCCTGGACATTTCGCACGTGGATTTTCTGCACAAACATTCCATCGCATCCAAAATCGGCGATACCGAGAAACAGACCGAGGCACCCAAGGTGACATTTGAGACCAAAACCGAGGGCAATACCGTCACCACCATACGCAAAGTTCACAATACGTTTTTGGCCGGCCAGACCGCCAAGTGGCACGGCTCGGAAGGGCCGGTCACATGCGTCTCCACGGGCCGCTGGGAGCCACCCAATTGCTGCATATTGAAACTACAATTCGCCGAACCGGACGGCGCCATCAACGAGACCATCTCGTTGGATCACATCATGACGCCGGAGACCGCCAGCACCTGCCATTACTTCATGGATTGGACCTGGGATTTCGGCGGCCCCGACGGCTATCCCACCCACGCCGATGTGGACGCTGAGCAGCGCGCGCTGATCGACGTCGATGACATTCCCATGGTCGAGGCCCAGCAGCGCACCATCGAGGCGTTCGGTGCGCGCGCCCGCGACGTTCCGGTAAAACAAGACCTGCACGTCTCCTCGGTACACCGGGTGCTCAAGCGCATGTACGAAGACGCCGGCATGACCGCCGCCGCCGAGGTCACCCGCATGGCCGCCGAATAGGCTTCAAGCCTGCAAGAGCCGCTTGATCCCGGGCCAGGCCTTGGCGCCCTCTTCGCGGTGCTGGGGTTTTTCCGGGTTGGGGGTAGCCACCGTGCAAGCCGCGTAAGAGCCCCGCGCCCGGATACGCTTCCACCAATCGGTAAGCCGGGGCCGCGCCTGTTGCCACATTTCGGCGCAGGCCAGCTCGTCCAGCCGCTCGAGCAGCGGGCTCATGGCGGTATCGGCGAGGCTGTAGGCATCCCCAGCCAGCCAGTCATTGGATGCGAGGGCGGCCTCCATATCGCCGAGCATTTTATCCAGCCCCTCGAGGGCCAGCGGAAAATCGGGGCTTTCAAAGCCTAAGCCGATGATCCGCCGGCGCCGGTCGCGCAAGCCGGCGTTGGGGGTTCCTTCGATATAGGCTTCCAAGTCTTCCGGCGATTTCTTCAAGATGCCGGGGCGCATGGAAACCGTGTAGGTCAGGGTGCCGATCATCGGCAAACATTCATCGGCCCGCTTCATCCACCACCAGGCGCGCGCCGTGCCGAGCGGACCCGCCGGTTTAAGCGCCGGGCCCTCGAAGGCATCGTCCACATAATTGATGATCACCGAGCTTTCGTTCAAAACGTCGCCGTCATGGATCAGTGTCGGCACCACGCCGTTGGGGTTCAGCTTCAGATAATCCGGCGTCCTCAGATAGGGCCGCTGCACCGCATGTTCGGTATAACCCACGCCCTTTTCGGCGAGCGCCAGGCGCGCCTTGAGCCCGCAGGTAGCGCCGTGGAAATGGTAAAGCTCAAGCATCGCATGGTCTCCTTCGCAGGCCCGGTTGTGGCTATCTTGTCGAACGCATATCATCGCCGCCGATTGCACATATAATTATACTGCTTCGAGGGAATTTATGGCCAGAATTGATGTCGGCGAGATTACGTTGAACGTGGAAGAGGCGGGCGCAGGGCCGGTCTTTATATTCGTTCCCGGGTTGGTCGGATTGCTGAACGCCTGGGCCTACCAGGTTGAACATTTCTCAAACCGCTACCGATGCATCTCCTTCGATCACCGGGGCGCCGGCGACAGCGACAATCCAGCCCTCGATCAATATTCGACCGAGGCCATCGCCGGCGACGTGATCGCCATGATGGACACGCTCGGCATCGAAAAAGCGCACGTGGCCGGCACCTCCACCGGCGGCGCCATTTTGCAGAACCTGGCCATCGATTATCCGGACCGTTTGCGTTGCTGCATCTTTTCCAACACCTGGACCAAGGCCGATGAATATGTGCGCCGGGTGCAGACGGCGCGCAAACAAATCGCGCTTGCGGAAGGCCCGGAAGCCTATGTGAAAATCTCGTCGCTATTCACCAACGGCGCCATGCAGTTCCGCTATAACCTGGACCGGGTGATGGAGGTGGAGCAGCGCTCGTTGGAGACCATCGCCGCGCCCGAAGTTCTGGCGGCGCGCCTGGATATGACCATGAACCACGACCGGCTGGACGAGCTGCACAAAATCCGCAATCCGTCGCTGATCATCGGCACCCGCGATGACGCCACCGTGCCGTTCTATTTCTCCGAAGATCTGCACGCCGCCATCGAAGGCTCGCGCCTGATCGTTGTCGAAGAGGGCGGCCATTATTCCTTCCGCCGCCATTCCAACCAATGGAACGCCCTGGTGACGCCGTTCCTGGACGAAATGGAAGATCAGGTCTGAGGATTGGGAACAATGGACAAGGTAAAAGTCGGCATTGTCGGCATTGGTTGGTGGTCCGACGTGCTCGCCGCCGTTATCGAAAAATGCACCGGCCTGGAGCTGCGCGCCGGTTATTCCCGCTCGCCCGATAAGACCGAAGCCTTCGCGGAGCGCTTCCAGTGCGAGGCGGCGGCGAGCTATGCGGCGATGCTGGCCATGGAGGATCTGGACGGCGTCATCCTGACCACCCCCAATTCGGCCCACCGCCAGGGCGCCGAGGCCGCATTGGCCGCCGGCAAGCATGTGTTCGTGGAAAAACCGATCTCCAATACATTGGACGACGGACGCGCCATGATCGCCGCCGCTGACGCCGCCGGCAAGATATTGGCGGTCGGCCATTCCTACCGGCGCCACGGGGCGCTGCGCCATCTTCGCCGGCTGATCGACGACGGCGCGCTGGGCCGCGTCAGCCTCGCCGAGGCGGTGTTCTCCAACGACAACGGGCTCAATCTGGAGGAAGGCGTCTGGCGCACCGACAAATCCGAAATTCCGGGCGGCTGTTTGATGCAGATCGGCATCCATCAGATCGATAATCTTTTATATTTGATGGGTCCGGTGAGCGACGTTTCCGCCTATTTCGCGCGCCTCGAAACCAAGCCGGATATCGAGGATGTGACGGCGCTGTTGATGCGTTTCGGGTCCGGCGCCATCGCCTATGTGGCGGCGGATTATATATCGCCCCGGCGCTTTACCCTGACCCTGCACGGCACCCGCGCGAACGCCTATTTTGATATGGACAATGACGGGCTGCGCCTGCAACGAACCGGCGAGGCCAAGCCGTCGCCGGAAATATTCGAGCCCGAGGACCATCTTACCTCCGAGATGGAGGATTTCGCCGCCGCAATCCGGAACGGCGTTGCGCCCGAGATCGATGGCCGCCAGGCGATGCTGCCGCTGGCCATCGTCCTCGCCGCCGCACGGTCATCGAAAGAAGGCCGCTCGGTCGCCCTATCAGAATTATTGCCGGACATTTAGCTGGAGAAAACCATGCGCACTTCGATCACCGAATTATTCGGCATCCAATATCCGATCATCCAGGGCGGCATGCATTATGTGGGTCTGGCGGAACTGGCGTCGGCGGTTTCCAACGCCGGCGGGCTTGGCATCATCACCGGGCTGACCCAGAAGACGCCCGCCGATCTGGCGAACGAGATCGCCCGCTGCCACGCGATGACAACCAAACCCTTCGGCGTGAATTTGACTTTTTTGCCGAGCTTCGAGGCGCCGCCCTACGATGAATACATCGCCGCCATCATCGACGGCGGCGTCAAGATCGTCGAGACCGCGGGCCGCAACCCCGAAGCCTATTTGCCGGCGTTGAAGGCAGCTGGCATTAGCGTCATTCACAAATGCACGTCTGTCCGCCATTCCCTGAAGGCCGAGCAAATCGGCTGCGATGCGGTCAGCGTCGATGGCTTTGAATGCGGCGGCCATCCCGGCGAAGATGATATCCCCAATATGATCCTGCTGCCACGGGCGGCGGAGGAGCTTTCCATACCGTTTGTCGCATCGGGCGGCATCGGCACCGCACGGCAATTTGTGGCGGCCCTGGCGCTCGGCGCCGCCGGCATCAATTTGGGCACCCGCTTTATCGCCACCCGCGAAGCGCCGGTGCATCAGAACGTCAAGGACGCCATCCTGGCCGCGTCGGAGCTGGACACGGCGCTGATCATGCGCCCCATGCGCAACACCGAGCGGGTGCTGAACAACACCGCCGTGGACAAGATCATCGCCTTGGAGCGGGAAAAAGGCAGCGAGCTAAAAATCGAGGATATCCGGGATCTGGTCGGCGGCGTTTATCCCAAAGTGATGACCGACGGCGACATGGAAGCCGGCGCCTGGAGCTGCGGCATGGTGGCCGGGCTGATCAACGATATTCCCACCTGCGCCGAATTGATCGAACGTCTCATGGCCGAAGCCAGGAATATTATCCGGGGCGAGCTGAGCCTATTGGCGGCAGACGGATAGGCAAACGCCATTCGGCGAAATTTAACCTCCCCCGGGGCATTGGCTCGCCCTGGAATATTGTTTAAAACCCATCCATGTCCGAGCCTTCCGATTTCCCTGTTCTGATCGTTGACGATGACCCCGAATTTAACGATGTCATTCGCAGCGCCGTTGCCGATGTCGGATTGGGAGAGGTGCGCGTCTCAGCGTCCAGGGCCGAAGCGCAGAAATTATTGAGCAGTGGATTTGCACCGAAGCTCATTTTTGTGGAGATCAATCTGGACGGCCTCGCCGGGCTGAATTTGATGCGCCTGATCCGCTCGGGCAAATCATCCGCCGATGCCGATGCCCTGATCATCATCATGGGCCAGGCTTTGAACCCTGAGCTTGCCGGGCGCGCCTGTGATGTCGGGTTCGAGCATTTTGTCCGCAAACCCTTCGCCGCCGACGCCATTCAGAAGTGGGTGCGCGCCATCTTGAAAAACCCAACGCGATTTGTTGTCGGCAAATCCTATTTCGGCCCGGACCGGCGGGATGACAGCGGCGCCAAACCATATGACGGGGAGGAGCGCCGATTGGACGGGGTAAAACCCCAAGCCGGCGCTGGCGCTGGCGCGCGCCCACCGGCAGCCCTCAAACAAGTTGCTAAACCCGAAGCGGCGCCAAAACCCGCACCGGAGCCCGCGCAAAGCCAAGAGGCGCCGAAGCCAAAACCGCCGGCGGCGAAATCGCCAGACGAGGCCGCCGCCGTTGCGCCCGCGCCCAAGCCCGCGCCCACGCCTAAACCCGCGCCCGAGCCACAAGCGGCACCGGCGCCAGAAGCGGCCACGGCTGAGCCGCCGAAACCTGCTGCCAAGCCGGTTGCCAAGCCCAAACCGGCCAGAGAAAAGATCGAGGTGGCCGGAACGGCGCCGGCGGCGGTCGCTGATCCCGGCCAGGCGGAAGAGATTGCGGCCAAACAGGATGCCCACGCTGTTTGGCTGGCGTCGCGCGGCGCCGAAGGGGAAAAAGCCGATTTTGCCGATGCGGATTTGTCGGGCGCCGATCTGTCGGAGGTCAATCTGGCGAGCGCCAATCTGCGCGGCGCCAATCTTCAAGACGCGCAGCTGGTCAAAACCAGTTTTGTTGACGCCGACCTGCGCGGCGCCGATCTGGCGGGCGCCAATATGAGCGAGGCCGATCTGCACAATGCCCGGTTACGGCACGCCAATTTAAAGGCAACCCTTATGGGCGAGGCTGATTTGCGCGGCGCCGACCTGGCGGGCGCAAATTTCGAGGGCGCGCAAATGGATGGCGCCGATTTTAAAGACGCCAACCTGTTGGGCGCACAAATTCACGGCGCAAATATGCTGGGCGCAAATTTGACGCAAAAACAGATCGATAAAGCCTATGGCGACGACGCAACGGTTCTGCCTCCCGGTATTAGAATCAAAGCAGAACCTGATTCTTAAAGAATAGATTTCACATGCCCCGCCAGACGGGCGGCCAGGGCGCAAATGGTAAGGGTCGGGTTGGCCCAGCTATTGGTCGGGAATACCGACGAGCCGGCGATAAACAAATTATCCACCGAATGCACGCGGCAGTTCTTGTCGACCACGCCGGTATTTGCGCTCGCCGACATGCGCGTCGTGCCGGTGTGGTGAACGCCGCCCCGAAGATCGCTCGGAAACAAGGCGCCGGTCTCCTTTTGGGTCCAGTCGTCCAGCCGGGTGCGGGCGATATCGAGCCCGGCCAGCTCGGCGGCGATGGCGCGCACCAGCACATCGACGCTCTTTCTGTCCAGCTCCGAAAGCGTCCAGGTCAGCTTGGTTTGGGGCAATCCGAGGGCGTCCCGCTTATCCGATAGCTGCACCCGGCTATCCCGGTTGGGCTGCTGCTCGCCCTGAATTTTTATGGCCAGCCGCGTGCGCCGCTCGCCATAGCGGAAAAAGCGGTTGTAGGTGTTGATAATGACATCGTCCAGATCGCGGATCACATCGATGACATCGGCGCTCAAATCGCCCGGCAGGTGCTTTTGCCGCCAGGCGTTGCGCAGGCGAACCGCCGCCATCATGCCGTCCGAAAAAGCCGGTTCATGATCGACAATAAAGGCCGCCGAATTGAGGATTTCGTTTTTGCGCTGAAACGCCGCCGCCATCTTGATGATCAAATTAAACTCGGTGCCGTTGTTTTTGGGGCCGGGATCGTTGAAGAGGTTATAGAATTTGAGCCGTTTGTCGTCCGCATCGCCGATCAGCGTGGCGATGGGGGCGACCGGATGGTCCATGAAATAGCGCCCCACCATGTCCCGGCCATTGCCGAGCCCGGCAGTTTGAACCCCGTTGGAATAGAGCAAAATGCGTGCGTTTTCGATGCCGCCGCAGGCCAGCACGAAATGGCGGGCGCGCAACGTGGCGCGTCTGCCGGTCAGCGATTGGATGGTCAGGCTGTCCACATGATCCGCCGTGCCGTTGGCGTTGAGACCGGTTGCGTTGGCGTGCAGGATGGTGGTCACGTTGGCCGCATTTTTGATGCTTTCCCGGTAGAAGCTGCCGAACCGGGGCTCATTGGAGAACCGCCAATAGCCGGTTTCCAGCCTGTCCGGCGCGAACGGAATTTTGCTGCTCAGGTCCGCCGGGCTCAGGTTGCGGTCGTCATAAATGAACGGCCCGGCATTGCAGATGCCTTGCGCCGTGGCGTAGTGAGGGAGCAGATCATCGCGCGTGATCGGCCAGCCGCTGTCCGCCACCCAGGGGCGGGCCTCGAAATCGATGGCGTCCAGCGGCGTGCAGGCGCCGGCCCAGCAGTTGGAGCTGCCGCCGAAAAAGCGCAGCCGCGAGCCGTCCAGCCCGTTGGGAAGATCGATGCCGACGCTGAGCCCTTCGTAAAGCTCCTGAACCTCAGCTTCGCCGTCCAGGCCGCCGCTCTCCACCATGATGATCTTAGTTTTGGAGGTGCCCAGATATTGGAGGGCGAAGGACAGCGCCGCCGGGCCCGAACCAATGACGCAAATATCGGCTTCGAAGTTTTGCCCATCATCCAGCGCGCGAAGATCGAGGATCATGTGAGGCGATGGGCCGGCAATTCGGCCATCAGCCGAGCTTCGCTTTCGGCAAACACCCAGCCTTTGTAGATCACCAGCCGGTCTGCGGCGAAATCATCGGCGACAGCCTTGGCAAGGGCACCTGCGCCGCGCGGCGGCGAAGGCTGGAATTCGGGCTCTGATGCGCGGTAAAAAGCGCCGAGGCCGGCCAAAAAGGATGGCCCCTGGGCGGGCATGATTTCGGCCTCGAAGAAAATTCTGAATTGCTTGAATTTCGCCGCCAGTCCGGCGGGACCGCACCTATCCAGGGGCCGGAAATATGCCATGGGGGACAGCAATATGGCGCCGAAAACCGCCGTATTTTTAAGAAAGCGCCGCCTGGTGACCATGGCCATCCCTTTCGCGCATAACTGTCCGGCATTGGGGCTTTTCGGTCAATATTGTAATCAGCGCGCCTGATCCCAATATGTAAGGATGGTTTTGGCGGATCACCGCCGTTTTTTAGTTGCCATAGAGGATGCGAGCCGCCGATGGGTCCCCTGTTCAGAAAACTGGTTATCTGGGTGCATTCCGGCGCCGGCCCGCTGCTGCGGGAGCTGGCAAAACGGCTGTTCAAGTCCCGCTGGCTTTTGCAAAACCCGGCCTACCAGCGCTTTATCCTGAAGCGGGTGGCCCGCATCGATGACAAGGCCGCTATGCTCAAGCCGTTCATCTCCATCGAAACCATCCTCACCTGCAACGCCCGCTGTGTCATGTGCGTGCACGGCGAACAGCCGATGATCGGCACCATGGACACCGATTTGTTTCGCTCGGTCGTCGATCAGGCCGCCGCCATGGGCGCCAAATCGGTGGGCTTGAGCATTTACGGCGAGCCCTTCGCCGACAAGAATTTCGTCGAGCGGGTGGCCTATGTACGCTCCAAGGGCCTCACTTACGGTCTCTTTTCCAACGGCAGCCTTTTGCGCGAAGACCGCATCAAGCGGATGCTCGACATGGGCGGTTTCGAGAGCATCAATTTCAGCGTCAACGGCTTCTCCAAGGAGATTTACGAAAAGGTCATGCCGCCCCTCAACCGGGAAAAGGTGTACGGCAAAATCAATGATTTCCTGGGCTGGTGCCTGGACCATCCGGGCAAGAAACCCTTCGTCCGCATTTCCACGGTGGGGCTCGACGAAAACCGGGCCGAGCTGAAAGATTTTACCGACTATTGGCAAAGCCGGGCGGGCGTCGATCACGTGCTCATCGCCGATCAGGGCGATTGGCTGGGCGAAATGAAGTACGGCCAAAGCGAAGACCAGAACGCCGCCACCAGAGGCGTCAAGAAAGAAGCCTGGCTAAGCCCGTGCCAGTCTTTGTGGTCGTCGCTCTATGTTTATTACGATGGCCGCGTGTCGCCGTGCTGCGAAGATGCCGGCGCCCGCAATCTGGTGATCGGCGATTGCAACACCGAAACCCTCGCCGACATCTGGCACGGTCACGCCGTTGCGTCTTTGCGCGCCCAGCACCGCAGCAACCAGCGCAGCTGCCACGCGACCTGCGGCAAGTGCCATTGGAACCAGCCCTGGTTCAAATCACCGGATGTGGACGCGCCCGCCGCCTTGGATCAAGAGGTGCCCGGCTCGCCAATCCCCGCTCCGGCGGAGTAACTATTCACATTTTTTCGACAGGTCCCATCGCCAATCGCGGATCGCCCTGGGCCTCGGCGCGCGCCAGGTAGCGGCAATAGTGGGCCCACAGCGCATCGAAGCGGCTGGCGGCGAGGCCGCCGCCGATCTTGGCCGCTTCCTCTTCTTCCGTGGGCCAGGACCAATCCAGCCCGGAGCCGGATACCGCCAGCATCTGGGCACATTTCTCTTCCAGATCGTGGCCGTTCTTGACCAATTCGACCGCCGAGCGACCGCAGAAGACAACGCCGTGGTTGCGCATGAACATCTTGTCGGCATCGCCCAAGGCCGCGGCCAGTTGGCGCCCGGTTTCCATATCGGTCACCAATTCCGACGAGCCTTCATAGCGGGGCGGCGCCGAGGGGGAATTGCCGCGCACGAAGCGCAACGGCTCGGTCACCGCCGAGAAAATGGAGCCGTAGAACGGATGCGCATGGGCGGTGTAAGTCAAATCCGCGCGCATCTTGAATATCTCGCCATGGATCGGCCATTCCGAATGGAGGCGGCCCTCGCCGGTGAGCGGCGTGCCATCGAAGGCGGTCAACTGAAAGTCGGAGATATCGAACACCTCGCCGAGGGATATGGCGTGGCGCTTGATCCAAAAGCCGCGCCCCTCGGGATCGCGCATGGCCACATGGCCCCAGATGCGGTCGCTATGGCCCAAAAGTTCGAGCATGCGCGATGCCTTGACCAGATCGGCAAGATCGGCTTCCAGCTCGGCTGAAATGGAAATTTCCGTATTGGGCGCGTCCATGACGTTTCCCCCTTGGGTGGTTTTAAGCGGTTGCCCGGATGATATCATATGACGGCTGTCAGGAGAGCATTTTAACCCGGCAGTTTATTTCGAAACCGGGTCACCATCCAGATGCCGAGGAATACCAGGGCGATCGCGAACATGTGAAAAACCTCGAAACTTTCGTCCAATATCAGGATCGCCATGATGGCGATGGAAATGGTGCGCACATAGATAAAGGCGCTGGACACATTGGCGCCGACGGCGGTGACGCCGATATTCCAAAGCCAAAGCGCGCCGATACCGATGAATAGGGTCGCCCAGAGGATGACGACGAGGCTTTCCAGGTTCGGCTCCACCGGGCGGATTGTCATGGTTTCCCATATATATAAGGGCGCCAGCAGCAAAATCCCGAGCATCTGCACCAGATTGAGGAGCACAATGGCCGGCACGGCGCGCGGCGCCTTCGGCAACAGCACCGCGTACATGGCAAAGCCGAACACCGATACCAGCATCCAAAGATCACCGGGATTGGGGCGCAGCTCCAACAACACGTTGATATCGCCCCTTGTCACCACGGTGAGCACGCCAAAGGCGGCGATCGATGCGCCGGCGATTTGGCCCTTAGCTACCACTTCGCGGAAGATCACCCAAGAAAGCGCGAAGGTGACCGCCGGCTGCGCCACGGCGACGATGCCGGCATTGATGGCGGTGGTGTAATTGAGGGCAACGTAAATCATGGTGTTGCCGAGCACCGACACGAACATGGCCAGCACCAGATAGTATTTCCAGTGGGCGGCGATCACCGGCCAATGGGTGCGCATTCCCCGCCACGCAAAGGGCAGTATCAACGCCGTGGCCAGCACCCAGCGCCAGAACGAAAGCCCGATAGGCGGTACCACGCCATCGGCCAGGCGCCCAAGAATAGCGTTCGAGCCGAACAGAATTTGCGACACGGTCAGCAGAAAGAACGGCCAGGCGACGCCAACACCCAAGGGCGGCGCAGCTTCCGGCGGTCCGGTTTCAGCCTGGGACAAAGCGGCTCGGACCGTAATTGCGGGGGGCTGTTGGCGCCGGCGCAGACGTCAGAAAATGTATGGAGAACAGATCATTCGCGTCGGTCCAGCATTGCTGCGCTTTGAACCCAGCGCGCGCCGCCAGCGCCTGAAACCCGGCGATATCGTATTTATATGAGTTTTCCGAATGGATGGTTTCGCCGTCGGCAAAGGCAAACGCCTGGCCGCCAAGGCGGATGGTTTGCGCGCCCTTGGCCGCCAGATGCATTTCGATGCGGCTTTGATCAGGATCGAAGAAGGCCATGTGTTCGAAGCCATCCGGATCAAGCTCGGCGCCCAGCTCGGCGCGCATCCGGTGCAACAGATTCAAGTTAAAATCGGCGGTATGCCCGGCGGCATCGTTATAGGCGCGGGTAAGGCGCCCCAAATCTTTTTTCAGATCGACGCCGATCAGCAACGCGCCGGCATCGCCGACCACGCCCCGGACGCCGGTAAGGAAGGCTTCCGCCTCGAGGGGCGTCTGGTTGCCGATGGTGGAGCCCGGAAAAAACGCCAGCTTGCGCCCGGCCATTTGGTCCGGCAGTTCCAGGGCCCCGGCAAAATCGGCGACCACCGCGTTGACGCCGAGGTCCGGATAATCCCGGCCGATGGCATCGGCGCTGGCGAGCAAATGATCGCGGGAAATATCGATGGCCCAATATTCGGCCGGACTATCGAGGGCATCCAAAAGGGTGCGGATTTTATCGCTGGAGCCGCAGCCATATTCGATCACCGAAACGCCGGGCCCCGCATGTTTGGCGATTTCCGCACCGATTTTCCCAAGCAGCGCAACCTCGGTGCGGGTGACGTAATATTCCTCGGTCTCGCAGATGCGGTTGAAGATGTCGGAGCCGGTGGCGTCATAAAAAAACTTAGGCGGAATGGATTTCGGGTTGGCCGACAGCCCGGCGGTAACGGCGGCGGCGAAATCGTCGGCCACCGGCTCGAAATCGAGCAGGCGATTGATGTGTTTCAGATCGTGACCAGTGGTTTCTGCGTCTGGGCTCATGAACGAGCTGCCCCTCCTCGAAAAATTCGGCCCTAAAGTGGCGAAACGGCCCGAAGGTTGCAAGCCCGGGGCGCGATCCCACTAGCGCGAACCAAGCCGCGCCAGCACCACGCCGGCCAGGATCACGGCGGCGCCGGCCAATTGCAGCGGGCCCAGCCCTTCGGCGAAAAGCACCCAAGCGATCAGCGCCGCCAGCACCGGCTGCAGCAGCAATCCGACAGCGCCGAATGCCGGCGTTAGATGCGCCAAAGCATAGGCGATCATGCTTTGCCCGCCGACCTGGGATATGAGCGCCAGGGCCACCAGCAACAGCCAGCCGAACGCGCTCAACGCCACAAAGCTTTCGCCGGAAATAATGGTGACCGGGATCAGCACAATGGCGGTTACCAGCCCGCTCCAGCCCATCACGGTGGCCGTCGAAAAGCGGCCCCTTAAGCGCGCCACGGCCATCAAATAGGCGGCGTAGAAAATGGCCGCAATGATGCCGAAGCCATCGCCGAGCAAATGCCGGCCGCCGAGCCCGACGCTGTCGCCAAGCAGCATGGCGGCGCCGAAGATGGCTAAGCCAAGTCCCATCAGGAAACGGCGCGAGAAGCGCTCGCCGAACAGAAAATAGCCGCCGACGGTCACGAAGATGGGCGCCGAATTGGCCAACAAAGTCGCGTTGGCGACAGAGGTATAAGTGATCGACCAATGCCAGAACGCCATGTCGGCGGCGAAAAACAATCCGGCAATCCCCAAGGCCAGGAAATCGCGCAACGATGCGGGCCGCTCTGGCGCCGCGGTCTCCGGCTCGAGGCGCATCCACAAAAACAAAACCGGCAGGGCGAAGAACAAGCGGTAAAAGGCGGTGGCGCTGGGGCCAACCTCGCTCAAGCGGACGAAATTGGGGGCCAGCGAGATGCCCGCCGCGCCGATCAAAAGGATCACTAAGGCGCGGCCATCCAATCGGGGCGCCCCGCCGGTAGTTGAGCTATCGGAGTTCATCGGGCGTTATAGCGCCACGCCGATGTTTGTTTCAAACTTTGCTTATCCGCTAAACTTGGCGGCAATTTGGTTTTGAGGGCGAAAAACATGGCAGATGGGCCGCAATCATTGATCGGTCCCGGCGACCCCGAACCGTTTGAGCGCATCGATCGGTTGGGCCAGGCGCCGCTGCTGATTATCTGCGATCACGCCAGCAACGCCATCCCGGGCGCCATGAACGGGCTCGGGCTCAGCGATGAAGACCTAAACCTGCACATCGCCCATGACATCGGCGCCGCCGCCATCGCCCGCCGGCTGGCGGCACAAATGGATGCAAGTTTGGTGTTGGCCGGCTATTCCCGGCTGCTGATCGACGCCAACCGGCATACGGGTGAGCCCGGCTCGATCCCTGAGGTCTCTTCCGGCGTCATCATTCCCGGCAACCAGGGTTTGAGCGCAGCCCAGCACCGCGCTCGCGCCGCCAATTTTTTCTGGCCTTATCATCACGCCATCTCGGACGGCCTCAAGCCGCTTTACCTCCACTGCCCGGCGCCGGCCGTATTTTCCGTGCACACCTTCACCCCCCATATGCCCGGCGAGGACCGCCCCTGGCACATGGGCGTTTTGTGGAACCGGGATGCGCGCATGGCAGCGCCGTTGCTGGACGCCCTTGCCCGCCTCGCACCGGACTTGAACGTGGGCGACAACCTGCCTTATGCGGGACCTGAGGTTGCCTATTCGCTCAATCTGAATGCGGGACTGGCGGGCCTTCCCCATGTGGCGGTGGAAATCCGCCAAGACCTGGCAGGACCGGACGAAGCTGAAAAATGGGCCGATCTTTTGGCCGCCGCCTTGGCCGAAATACTGGCCATTCCGGGCCTGCACGCCCTTCAATATTATTAAAGGCGCCGCTTGCCGAGCAGAGGGCCGCCCGCTACTGTCGGCTTCAAATTTTGACGCTCAATCAGCAAAGAAGGACCAGCAAATATGTCGGATGTGGGAGGCATTGCGCGCGATCGATTGCGCACCATTGTCGAGAGGATCGAACGCCTGGAAGAAGAGAGAAGCGCCCTGTCGGCGGATATCCGCGAGATCTATTCGGAAGCCAAGAGCGCCGGTTTCGACGCCAAAATCCTGCGCCAGATCGTACGCCTGCGCAAATTGGACGGCGCCGACCGGCGCGAACAGGAAGAACTGCTCGATCTCTACAAGCTGGCCCTCGAAATGGAATAGGGGCTCTAAAACCCCTCCACCCACGGACGCACCTCGATCTCCCAGGACCAGGACGAGCGGTGCTGGCTGTGCAGATGGTAATAGGTGTCGGCAATGGCGTCCGGATCGAGCCAGGCATCGGGGCCCCGCTCGTCGCGGCCATCGCTACCGCGCCGCTCAGACTTTATGCCGCCATCGACCACCACATGAACCACGTGAATATTCTTAGGATGCAGTTCGCGCGCCATGCTTTGCGCCAATCCGCGCAGGCCGAACTTGCCCATGGCGAAGGGCGCCGACAGGGGAAAGCCTTTGACGCCGGCCGAGGCGCCGGTGAGCATGATGGTGCCGCGCCCGGCGGGAAGCATCGCTTGCGCCGCCGAGCGGCCGACCAGAAATCCGCCATAACACGATGTCAGGATGCACTGCTTGACCTCCTCGGGGTCCAGCTCGGCGATGGAGCCGCGGGCGCGCAGGCTGGCGTTATAAACCACCACCGTGGGCGTGCCGAGATCGGACGCGACGGCGGCGAACACGGCTTCCACATCGCCCGCTTCGGAGGCATCGCAAGCGTAGGTTTTGGCGCCGGTTTCATCGGCCAGGTCTTTCAACTTATCGGTATTGCGGGCCGCCAGGGCAACATCCATGCCGGCGCCCGCGAAGCGCCGCGCCAGCGATGCGCTTAATCCCGACCCTGTTCCGACGATGACGGCGATCTCTTTTTCACTCATGGTTCCGGCTCCCTGATTGGTGGATTGCAAATGCTGCGGCCAGCATAAAACATATTCTCAGGCTTTAGAAAGCCACCAGTGGCGCCCGGCATTCAACATTTCGTTTACCGGACGGTAATAACCGGGCGTTAAGGTCAGGCCATGCAGATTGGATCCATCAACGACGTTCTTTCGGCCCAGCTTTCGCGCAACCAGTTCAATTCCATGGATTCGCTGGTCATGATCACGCAGCGATTGGTCGCCCGCATGGAAGACGAGCGGCGCGAACAGGCGGTCAATTTTGAGCGATCCGATCTGGTCGAAGCCAACCGCAAGAAAGCCAAGCTGTTGCGCTTCAAGGCGCGGGTCGCCGACAACGTCACTGCCGCCACCAAGGCGAAAACCGCCATCGAATGGGCCAGTCGCATACTCGGCGAGATGAAGACCGGGCTGCAATCCCTGCTGGGTTCAACCGACCCTGCGGCGCGCACCGCCGGCGCGGCCGCGTTCAATTCCCAGCTCGCCGATCTCAACAGCCGCGTTGATGGCGCCAACCAGATGATTGGCGTCCGCAACGTTAATCTGATCGGCAACACGTCGGGTCCGGGATTTGCCACCGACGATATCTTCTCGGCCACGTCCGAGCGTGGCGGCCAGGTGATGATCGAGGGCGTCTATATGGGCACCCACTTTAATATCGAGGACGCCGAGGGCTTTCTCTGGCGCTACGACGATTCCACCAACGACTATGTGCAGTTCAAATCGGATAGCACCGGCGAGCGCACCGGAAGCACGATGTCCGCCGAAGGGCTGACCGTGACCAGCTATGATCATGACACCGGCGCCGTCCAGTTCGGCGGATCAGGCTCCTTAAGCGGCACCGTGGTGCAGGGCGGCATCGGCGTGCTGACCTCGGAATTCTATAGCGATTTCGCCGACGACGCGGCGATCCAACAAGCCATTGATGATATCGATGCCGCCGTCGATACGGTCGCCCAGCGCGGCGCGCCGATTACCGCCGATGCCACACTCATCGATAGCAACGTGCAACTGGTCAATGAAAAAGTCCGCCAATTGGATGACGAGCGCCGGCGCATCATGGACGAAGAGCTCGACGCGACCGCAGCGGTCAATAGGGCATCGGCCTTGAAGATGCGCTTCACCATTAACAATATCAACATTCTGTCGCAGATGAGCTCGGGTCTGGTCGAAAATATGATGCAATTGACAAACGGACCATCGAGGGGTCCGGGCGTGTTCGGAATTCTCGGTCTTTAGAGCGGTTCCAGATAATCGGCGATCGGATGGTAGCGATAGACGATTTTGGTATAGCGGGGCACCTGGAGATCGTAATTTGGGCGAGATTGTTCACGATAGCCCGAAGGGTTCAGCGCAGCGGGATAGCGCCTCGATAGCGGTCAAACAGGACTTACCGCACCCCTATATCTCCTCCTCCTTCAGGCGCTTTTTCAGCCGCAAAATGTTCGAGCGGACGCCTTGCATGTGGGGATGGATTTTCAACGCCGCGCGAAAGGATTTGAGTGCCCGGCCCGGCCGGTCCAATGCCATATTCACCAGGCCCAGCCCGGAAAGCGCGCCGAAATGGCGGGGCTCCAGGCGGAGGGTGCGGGCGATGTCCAGGGCCGAGGCGTTGTAATCGCGCAGCAGGAAATTCACCGTCGCCAGCTTATTCCAGCCTTCCGCGAATTTGGGGGCAAGACGGGTGATCTCGGCAAAGACATCGCGGGCCTTTGCCAATTCACCGCCATCCATGCGGCGAATGCCGCCTTCCATCAAAGCGTTCACTTGCGGTTTCGATGAGCGCAGCCATATGCGCCAAATTCTGGTTTCCAGATTGCTCGCCTCGCCCGCATCGGCGGTGTTGCGAAGCCGCTCGAACAGCCCGTCCAGGCGGCCATCGTCCTGGGCCGCCAAGGCTGGTGCAGCAGCGCTCAGGAAGGCCAGCAGCACCAACAATCCAAGTTTTCTCATGATGCCTCCTCTAGAGCGGCTCTAATCCGGACGGCGGCGGCCCGCCGGTAGCCCAATCCAAAAGCTCGGCGGTGTGCACCACTGGTATGTCCGTCTGCGAAGCCAACTGTTCCATGCAGCCGATATTGCCGGTCGCGATCACGCATCGATCCGCAATTCCGGCAACCGCATCATCGATTGCGCGCAGCCGGCGCGTCAGCAATTTGGCGGCCATCCCGGGCTGCATAAGATTATAACTGCCCGCCGAGCCGCAGCAAAAATGTTTTCCCGGAATTTCCCGCACCGTAAAGCCGGCGTCCCGTAACAATTGCCGAGGCTCGGATGTGATGCCCTGGCCGTGCATCAACGAGCAGGCGTCGTGATAGATGACGTCTGGCAGGCGTTTAGGCGTCCCGGCGGGCAATCCCAGTTCGGCCAGCACCTGGGTGACATCGCGGGCGCGGGCGGCCATTGACGCCGCTTGCGCATCGCCGCCGCCCAGAAGGCGCTCGTAGCCCTTGATCTGGGTGCCGCATCCGGCGGCGTTGGTGACGATGTAATCGATCCTCTGTTCATCATCGCGCGCCGTCCAGGCGGCCAGGTTGGCGCGGGCAAATTGGCGCGCCTTGGCGTCTTTGCCGATATGGTGATCGAGCGCGCCGCAGCAGCCGGCGCCATCGCCGGCGATCACCACCTCGGCGCCGAGCCGCCGCAAAATACGCACGCTGGCATCGTTGATGGAAGGGCGCAGCGCCTGTTGCACGCATCCGGGCGCCAGAACCACGCGCAGGCGAGCGCTGCCGTCGGCGCTGAAACTCTGCTTCCGCTCATAAATATTGCCGCGCGGGGTTGCCGCCGGGATACGCGCCGCCATGCCCGCCAGACGCCCGCCGAGAATGCCGAGGAAGGGCCGCGCCATCCGGCCCAGGCTAAACAAAAATGCTGCGCGCCTGGCATGGGGTAGAACCGCCGACAACAGCCAGCGCAACAATTTGTCGGGCACGCCGCGCGTATGCACCGTTTCCAAATGGGCGCGCCCGATGTCGATGTAGCGCTCGTAATCGACCCCCGACGGGCACGCGGATTGGCACGCCAGACAGCCGAGGCAGCGATCCACATGACTGGCGGCGCCCTTGCTGGGCGCGGCGCCGCTTTCGATCATGTCCTTGATCAGATAGATGCGCCCGCGCGGGCTGTCACGCTCGTCGCCGGTCTCGGCATAAGTAGGGCACGCGGTCAGGCAAAATCCGCAATGGACGCATTTGCGTAAAATTGATTCCATTTCGGCGATTTCCGGGCGGCGCAACTGATCGGCGGAAAATTCGGTTCGCACGGCCTTCAAGCCGCCTTGTTCATGCGCCCGGGATTGAATATCCCGGCGGGATCGAAGACGCCCTTCAGGCGGGCGGCGAGCTGTTCGGTGATCGCGTCCCCGGGCTGGAACACCGGGACGGCGGCGCGTAATGCTTCGGGCGCGCGCATCAATGTGGCATGGCCGCCGCATTCGGCAATGGCGGCGCGCACCACCCCGGCGCCGGCGTCCAGCCCCGGCGCCAGCGACAGCCAAATCAGGCCGCCGCCCCAATCCATGAACGCCTCGGCGCCGGTGGCGGCGATCAGCGTTTCGGTGACCACGGCCCCCGACGCCGGCGGCACCGATAGCCGCCAGATACAATTCCCCGCAGCCGGCAACAGGGCGGCCACATCGCGCACTTCGCGCCACAGGAGCCCGGAATTATGGCCGTGCAATTCCTCGGTCTCGCCGAAGGGCGCCAAAAGCGCGCGCAACGCGGCACATCGGGCCGCCGCCGACGGGCCCGGACCTTCGATGCGCAGCGCCGTGACCGGTTGGCCCGCACCCGACACATAGCTCGCTTGGCTTAAGGCCGCCGCGCCCGCCGACAGATGCGCGGCGCCATTGATATCGTGGGGGCTGCGAAGCGCGGCGCCCATGGCTTCGCCTGCCCGCTCCCAATCGAGACCGAAGATCAAAACCGTGCGCAATTTTTCCGCGCGCGGCAAGGCGCGGACGGTGATGGATGTCATCACGCCGAGGGTGCCGAACGAGCCGGCCATGACTTTGGGAAGATCGAACCCGGTCACGTTTTTGACGACGCGGCCGCCGCAATGAAATATTTCGCCGCGCCCGCCGATGGCATCCAGGCCGAGCACATGATCGCGCGCCGCGCCCGAGCGAATGCGCGCCGGACCCGACAGGTTACAGGCGATGATGCCGCCGAGGGTGCCGGAATCGGCGCCGCCGCCGTATAGGGGGCCAAGATCGGGCGGCTCAAACGCCAGGGTTTGGTCCTTTTCGGTCAGCGCTTGCTCGATCTCGGCCATGGCGGTGCCGGCCTTGGCGGTGAGCACCAATTCCTCCGGCTCGTAACATTCGATGCCGCTCAGCGCCGACAGGCCAAGCGCAACCTCTGCCGCCACCGGGGCGCCCCAGCCTTGCTTGGAGCCGTTTCCGGTAACCTGGATGGCCTGGTTTTCCGACAGCGCGGCGCGCACCACGTCGGCGGCCTGGCTCTCGGTCTCGGGATGAAAGCCTTGCATGGCCTATAGCCTGGGCAAATGGGGAAAGGGGATTTTGCCGCCATGCACATGGGCGCGGCCCAACTCGACACAGCGATGCAGCACCGGAAACACCTTGCCGGGATTCAAGAGCTGATCGGGATCGAAGGCACATTTGATGCGCTGCTGCTGCTCCAGATCGATGTCGGTGAACATGACGCCCATCAGGTCGCGCTTTTCGACGCCGACCCCATGCTCGCCAGTCAGCACGCCGCCCACCTCGACGCAAAGGCGCAAAATCTCGGAGCCGAATTCTTCGGTCTTTTCCAATTCGCCCGGCACGTTGGCGTCATACAGGATCAAGGGGTGCAGATTGCCGTCGCCGGCGTGAAAGACATTGGCGACGCTAAGGCCGTACTGTTTCGACAATTCCGATATGCGGGCCAGAACTTCGGCCAGACGGGCGCGCGGAATGGTGCCGTCCATGCAGTAATAATCGGGCGAGATGCGGCCAACGGCGGGAAAGGCATTTTTGCGCCCGGCCCAAAAACGCTCGCGCTCGGCATCGTTCTGGCTGATGCGGGTATAGTTGGCGCCCGCATCCTGCGCCAGATCCTGCACCCGCCTGACCAGATATTCCACTTCCGCCGCCGGACCGTCCAACTCGACAATCAACAACGCCTCGGCGTCCAGGGGATAGCCGGCATGGACGAATTCTTCGGTGGCGTGAATGGCCGGCCGGTCCATCATCTCCATGCCCGCCGGAATGACGCCGGCGCCGATGATCGCGGCGACGCATTCGCCGGCGGCGGCGGTAGACGGAAAGCCGAGCAACAATGCGCAGACATCTTCGGGCGACGCCAAGATGCGCAACGTCACCTCGGTGATCACGCCGAGCAAGCCTTCCGAGCCGGTGATCACGCCGAGCAAATCATAACCGCCGGAATCCAGATGGCGGCCGCCGATCTCTACCACGCGGCCGTCGATCAGCACCATCTTGAGGCCCAGCACATTGTTGGTGGTGAGGCCGTATTTCAGGCAATGAACGCCGCCTGAGTTTTCGGCAATGTTGCCGCCGATGGAGCAGACCACCTGGCTCGACGGATCGGGGCCATAGAAGAACCCGTCCGCCGCCACCGCGTCGGTGATGGCCATATTGGCGACGCCGGCCTCGGCGACGACGCAGCGATTGGCGTAATCGATATCCAATATCCGGTTGAACTTGCCGAGGCCGAGGACCACCGCATCGGCCAGCGGCAAGGCGCCGCCGGACAAAGACGTGCCGGCGCCGCGCGCCACCACCTTGACGCCGCCCTGGTGGCAAAATTCAAGCACCTTCGATACCTGTTCGGTGGTTTCGGGCAACACCACCACCAGGGGAAGCTGGCGGTAGGCGGACAGACCATCGCATTCAAAGACGCGCATCGAGGCGGTTTCATGGATGACGTGATCGGACACCCTATGTTTCGGAAACAACGCGGTGAGCCCGGCGATAATCGCATCGCGCCGGCCCAGGATATCGGCATCGGGTTCAGGCAGTTGCATGGGCGCCTTCAATCATCCGTCGTTGCGCCGGGCCATATCCCGGCAACGCAAGTCTAGAGCGGTTCCGGACAAATAGGAATCAATTTGATGGGAACAAATCGGTTTTCTGGGTAGGCGCGGTGCGCAGCGCGATGCGGATCCATCGGGCAAGGGCCGCAACGCCCCCGGGGAGCCGATTTGACCCACCGAAGGCCGGGTGCTTTCGATGCGTGGACGTCGTCGCACGCCTTTGCCGATGCCAATGCATCGCCATGGGTTGCGCTCCTTGCGCACTTGGGACAAATGTGGGGGCAAAATCATCCCGGTCAAATGGTTCCTATTTGTCGGGAACCGCTCTGGTGAATTTGCGGGCGCGGCAAAAGGCTCAAGCGTCCCTTAGCGGGCGCTATCGCAATAAATTGACGGTGAACCGGGATCAGCCTTGGCGGGCTTTGAAACGCGGGTGCCGTTTGTTGATCACAAACAGCCGTCCCCGGCGCCGGACGATGCGGCAGCCTTTTTCCCTCAGCTTGGCTGATTTCAGGGAATTGCGGACTTTCATAATACGCCTCTTAAAATAAAAATTGCCGCCAACCGGTCAGCAGCGGGCGCGAAAATAGGGTGCCAAAAGGCCCCTGTCAATGGGCAAACGGCGGATCACGGAAGATCAGCCGAATGATTCCATCCAGGAAACCAGATCGCCGGAAAACCAGGTCGCGCTAAGAAAGATGACAAATATGATGCCGACCCAGGCCAGCGACATTTTGACCATGCGCTTACGCCGCTTGGCGCGCTTTATGGCATCTTGCTTCAGGCGCTGCTTGCGCCGTTCCTCGACGCGGAGTTCGCGGCCCTCGTCTTCGTCGTTGAGCTGCCGCTTATCCTGTCTCGATTTTTTCGCTTCTTGGGCACTTTGCGCCACGGATCATTCCCCAATAAATCAAACTAACGTTCGCCCCCGACGGGCGTGGTATCGATTAGGCGTCGAAATAATTTACAAACCCTTAGCATCCAAAATTAACAACCGACTGAAAACAAACAAATATTGAGAAATTCGATCACCAAATACCCCGAGAAACTCGGGGAATCCACGATGTATGCCATTTTCGAAGCGAATGGCACCAATATAATATCAATTTTTGGTAATCGCGCCTCAATAGCCGGCGGCACGATCAACCAGTTGTTGTAATGGATCTCCATCATTAACGCGATGTATGTTCTCGACAATCAGCGGCAGCGAATCGGAGATGTTGGGCCGCCGCGCCACGTGCGGCATGATGGTAACCTGAGGATGATCCCAGAGCGGGCTTTCCGGCGGCAAGGGTTCCGGCGAGGTGACGTCCAAAGTAGCCGCCGCCAAATGCCCCGAATCCAGCGCCTGGATCAAATCGGCATCGATGACATGGGCGCCCCGCCCCAAATTGATGACGGCGGCGCCTTCCGGCATTTTGGCAAAGGCGGCAGCGCCCAGGATGCCTTCGGTCTCGGTCGTCAAGGGCAGCATGTTGACGGCAATCTCGGCGGCGGCCAGAAAATCATCGAAGCCATCCGGCCCATGAAAGACATTTATGGGCGCGTCCGGCTTCGGCGTTCGCGCCCAGGCGATGACGTTGAAGTTCATATAGCCGAGCAGATCGGCCATCGGTTTCGACAGCAATCCGTAGCCGAGAAAGCCGACGCAACGCTCGGCGGCGCGCTTGTGGGGCAGACCTTTCCATTCGTGGCGCGCCTGCAGCGCCGCATAGGCGGGCAGGTTGCGGTGATGGCGCAGCACGTGGGTGACGGCATATTCGGTCAGCGAGGAATCGCCGGTCATCGGTTCGGCCTTTACCAGCGGCGCTTCGGGGAGATTGGGATTGGCGAGCAGACCCTCGACCCCGGCATAGAGCGATACCATCAATTTGAGGTTCGGCAGTTCCGGCAATTCGGCCAGATCGATGCGCCCGATCATGATATATTCGATATCATCGGGGTTGCCCACGTCGGGCCAGATACGCACCTCCAAACCATCGACGGCCTCTTGCAGCGCCGCCTGCCAGCCTTCGTTGGTGCCGCGGAATGGGTTGAGCAATAGCATGGTCACTGGCCGGCCCTCCTCAAGGATACAGGGAATTACCTGGCCCGAGTGTTAGGGCCTCGAATGTTCAAAATCAAGCGCCCGGGCTTGCCGCCAGGGCCGGGGCAGCGCATCATGGCGCCCGCATCATGAATATGATCGGCTCGCCCGAACCCATGGGCGGGGCGGAAATGGGGAGAAATTTCATGGACGACACGCGCGCAGAAACCACCTCGGTCGCCGAGGCTTATTTGAAGGCCCTCAGCGACCAAGGGGTCCGCTACGTCTTCGCCAATGCCGGCACCGATTTTGCGCCGCTCATCGAAGGCCTCGCCAAATCCGGCGAGATGGGTCGCCAAGTGCCCGAGTTTATGATCGTCCCTCACGAAAATGTCGCCGTCCATATGGCTGCGGGCTATTGGGAAACTTGCGGCGAGATGGCCGCCGTCATGGTGCATGTGACCGTCGGCACCGCCAATGCGGCTTGCGGTGTCATGAATGCGTCGCGGGAAAACGTGCCCATGCTGTTGGCCGCCGGGCGCACGCCGATCACCGAGACCGGAAATCCCGCATCCCGCAACGGCGTCATCCATTGGGGTCAGGAGAGCTTCGATCAGGGCGGAATGCTGCGCGAATATGTGAAATGGGACTATGAATTGCGCCATGGCCAGCCGGCGGGCGACATCGTCGGGCGCGCCGTCGATATCGCCATGAGCGATCCCAAGGGCCCTGTGTATTTGACCCTGCCGCGCGAGGTTCTGGCCGGCGAGGCGGTCAGCGCCGGCGCCGGGGTGCGTGGCCGCGGGCCCGGCAATCTGCCGACGGCGCCCGCCCCCGAAGCCATCGAACAGGCCGCCGACATGATCGCCGCCGGCGAGCGGGTGCTAATTGCGGCCGGCACCACGGGCCGGGATTCGGCCGCCGCCTTTGGCGCGCTCGCCCAGCTTGCCGAAGATCACGCCATCGCCGTCTGCCAGCTTACCGCCCTCAACCTGCCCACCAGCCATCCGATGAATTTGGGCATGCCGACCAAGGCATTGCTGGAATGGGCAGACGTCATCATCGTCATGGATGCCCAGGTGCCGTGGATACCGTCGGCCATGTCGGCCTCGCCCGATACCAAAATCATCCATATGGCCGTCGATCCCATGTATTCCCGGTACCCCACGCGGGGCTGGCCCATGGACCTGGCCCTCGCCGGATCGAGCGCCGCCGCCCTGCCGTTATTGAACGACGCCTTGGGCCCGAAGCTGAAATCCAAGTCCAAGATCATCGACAAGCGCCGCGCCGAAATTAAAGAGCTGCGCGACGCCATGTTGGAGCGCCAAGCGGCGCGCATCGAAGAGACCCGCTCCATGTTCCCGATCCATCCGGTGTGGGCCGCCCAATGCATCAACGAGGTCAAGGACGCGGACACAATTATGGTCAATGAAATCGGCGTGCCGATGCCCTATTTGCAGTTCGAGCAATCGGGCCGCCTGCTCGGCAATTCCGGCGCCGGCGGCCTCGGCCGTTCCCTCGGCGCCGCCCTTGGCGCCAAGCTGGCGGCACCGGACAGCCAAGTCATCGCCGCCATGGGCGACGGCTCTTATATGTTCGGCGTGCCGATCGCCGCCCATTATGTATCGCGCGCCCATAATCTGCCGGTGCTCAACATGATCAGCAACAATTCCCAATGGCATGCGGTGCGGGCAGCGACCCTGGCGGTCTATCCCGATGGCCACGCCTCCAAGGCCAACGCCATGCCGGTCACCGAACTGACGCCGTCGCCCGATTATGAAAAGGGCATCGAGACGGTCGGCGGTTACGGCGAAAAGGTGGAGGACCCGGAAAAGCTGATCCCGGCGCTGGAGCGCGGCCTGAAGCGCGTCGCCGACGGCGATCCGGCGCTGCTGAACGTGATCACCCAGACGGCAAGGGGGTAGTTACCCGGCGGCCCAACTGGCCAGCTAGGCCTCGACCGCCGTTGCTTTGAAGAAATCGGGATTGCCGATAAAAAATTTGCGCGAATTATCAGGGAGACAGGCTCAATGGATAGCGATATCAAATGGCCGCAAAAGTCGCGGGAGATTTTGAACTGGGCGATGGATTCCACCTATTGGAATGACTTTGCCTTTCGCGACGACGATATCATCATCGGCACCTGGCAAAAGGCCGGTACCACCTGGGTGCAGCAGATCGTCGCCCAATTCATATTCGAAGGCGAGACCGAGGGCCTGCCGATCGGCGACATGTCGCCTTGGCTGGATTTCCGGCTGCCGCCATTGCCGGAAAAGCTGCCCGCCGTGGAGGCCCAGGAACATCGGCGATTCTTGAAGACCCATTTGCCCCTAGACGCCATGGTGTTCGATCCCAAAGTCAAATTTATCTATATCGCCCGGGATGGCCGCGACTGCGCCTGGAGCCAGTATAACCACCATTTCGCCCTCAACGATCTCGCCTATGACAGCCTTAATGCGCTGCCCGAGGTCGGCCCGCGCTTGGCCCGGCCGCGCACCACGGACACCCGCGAATATTACCTGGACTGGTTCAACGGCGACGGCGCCCCGTTCTGGCCGTTTTGGGAAAACATCCGCACCTGGTGGGAGGCGCACGATCTGCCCAATGTCTATTTCCTGCATTTCCAGAACCTGGTGGACGACATGGAAGGCCAGATGCGCAAGATCGGCGAATTTCTGGAGATCCCGGTGATCGAGGACAAATGGGAGCAGATGGTCCACCATTGCACCTTCGATTACATGAAAAATAACGCCACCCTCAGCACGCCCCTGGGCGGCATCCTATTCGAAGGCGGCGCCAAATCGTTCGTCAACAAGGGCACCAACGACCGTTGGCGGGACACGCTGACCGCCGACGACATCGCCGCCTACGAGGCCCGCGCCATCGCCGAGGTCGGCGAAGAATGCGCCCACTGGCTGGAGACCGGCAAGTTTTTGTAGATTGCGGCTGCCTGAGTGGAATTTCACCGAATATTTTTGATTAAAAAACATACATATTTCTAATTTGCATAATAATTAATCATTTATTAATCGGATATTGATCAGAATATTTGCCGGCATGTCGGACAATTTCCCTCCTATCCTATTGATTTCATTAGAATAAAAAATTCTGCGCCGTCTGACCACGAACTTGGCACGCGCCTTGCCATTAACAGGGGGCAGCGACAACAACCTTTTTCGTGGAGAATCTCATGTTTACCAAATTTCGCATACTCGCCGGGGCAAGCGTAATCGCACTAGGATCGATGTTTGCAGGCGCCGCCCAGGCCGCCGAAACCATCAAGGTCGGCATCTTGCATTCCCTTTCCGGCACCATGGCCATCAGTGAAACCACACTGAAGGACACCATGCTCATGCTCATCGACGCCCAGAACAAAAAGGGCGGCCTGTTGGGCAAAAAACTGGAAGCCGTGGTCGTCGATCCCGCTTCCAACTGGCCGCTTTTCGCCGAAAAAATGCGCGAATTGCTGTCGGTCCATAAAGTCGACGTGGTGTTCGGCAACTGGACCTCGGTCAGCCGCAAATCGGTTTTACCGGTGGTCGAGGAATTGAACGGGATGCTCTTCTACCCGGTTCAGTATGAAGGCGAGGAAAGCTCCCGCAACGTCTTTTACACCGGCGCCGCGCCGAACCAGCAAGCCATCCCGGCCGTCGAATATCTGATGGGCGAGGACGGCGGCGAAGCCAAGCGCTGGGTCCTGCTCGGCACTGATTACGTCTATCCCCGCACCACCAACAAAATCCTGCGCGCCTTCCTGCACGCCAAGGGCGTCAAGGATGCGGACATCATGGAAAACTATACGCCGTTCGGTCATTCCGATTGGCAGACCATTGTCGCCTCGGTGAAAAAGTTCGCCTCGGCCGGCAAAAAGACCGCCGTGGTTTCCACCATCAACGGCGACGCCAACGTGCCGTTCTATAAAGAACTCGCCAACCAGGGCATCAAGGCCGAAGACATTCCGGTCATCGCCTTCTCCGTCGGCGAGGAAGAGCTGGCCGGTCTCGACACCAAGCCCCTGGTCGGTCATATGGCCGCCTGGAACTATTTCATGAGCGTCGAGACGCCGGAGAATGCCGAATTCATCAAAACCTGGCATGCCTTCATCAAGGACAAGAAGCGGGTCACCAACGACCCCATGGAAGCCCACTATATCGGCTTCAACATGTGGGTGCAGGCCGCCAAGCAGGCCGGCTCGGTCACAGTCGACGCCGTCCGCCAGGCCATGTACGGCCAGAAATTCAAGAACCTGACCGGCGGCGTGGCGGTGATGAACACCAACCATCACCTCTCCAAGCCGGTGCTGATCGGTGAAGTGCAGGCCGACGGCCAGTTCGAAACCGTCTGGAGGACCAAAGGCGTGGTCAAGGGCGATGCCTGGAGCAATTTCATTCCCGAAAGCGCCAAGCTGACCGCCGACTGGACCTATCCTTGGGTCTGCGGCAACTGCAAGAAGCCGAAGTTCATGAACTAGGACTTGGCTAACCGATAAATAACGTCGATTATCGACGATCCAATTGGCCCGCCGGCGCATCCCAAGTGTTCCGGCGGGCCAACACTTAAGTCAAAATGCGTGGCAGCGTTGACCAAATCCAAATCCATATTTTCGCCTTGCGTGAAGTCCGTCTTGGCTGTCCTTGCGATCCTCTTGGGCGGTCTATGGATGGCACCCGCCAGCGCCCAGGCGGGCGCGTTTGAAGACGCCCTTAACTCCCTGGCCAAGGCCAACACCAAGGGCAAAATCGCCGCCATCAACGTGATCGCGCAAAGCGGCGACGAGCGCGCCGCCGACGCCTTGACCGCTTTCCTCGGCGGCAATCTTTATTTCCGGAAATCCGACAAAAAAATCCTGATCGCCAAAAAAAGCGGCGCCGTTTATGTGCTGACCGATCCCCTGACGGCCAAGGAAATCGGCCAGTCCAAGAAATCCAAAATCAAGAAAATCCGCGTCAACAACCGCCTTCGCAAGCTCCTTCGCGGCGTGCTTGGCGGGCTGACCTTGCTCGCCAAAGACCCGGACAAACGGCGGGCGGCGGCGGACGCGGTGTTCAAATCCCGCGCCCTTTCCGCCCTTCCGGTGCTCGAGCAGGCCATCGAGCGCGAACAGGTGGCCAAGGTAAAAGAGCGCCTGGTCATGGCCCGCGCTGCCATTGCCCTCGACAAATCCAAAATCGAGGCCGAGCGTTTGGCCGCCATCACAACCCTATCCACGTTCGCTGTGCCCGAAGTGCGCTCGCTGTTGGGCAGTATCGCAAATTCCAAGGCGTCCCAAGCGGTGCGCGACGCCGCCGCCGAGGCGCTTATCGATATCGAAAGCCGGCTGGCCTTCTGGAACGGCGTCGGCACCATCTTTCAAGGCATCAGCCTCGGCTCGGTATTGCTGCTGGCCGCCGTTGGCCTGGCCATCACCTTCGGCGTCATGGGC
>Ga0114993_10000632_pt1 | contig 40784 bp, 32 predicted proteins | sample ArcticOcean_MG_C_FD_87042 | JGI IMG/M metagenome (GOLD analysis project Ga0114993, IMG submission 87042) | Marine microbial communities from western Arctic Ocean - ArcticOcean_MG_CB2_150 | ecosystem: Environmental > Aquatic > Marine > Oceanic | place: Arctic Ocean: Canada Basin | collected...
ATCGCTCAAATGCCGCAATAGCCATCCTTGGCCTCCCTGGATCATTCGTAAACAATTTGCTGGATGGCACTCCTAACAAATCACGGCTTTCTGAGCGACATTAATTTCTCGAACGGTCCTAACCGTCTTGCACCTTGCCAAACGCCGCGCCAATCCCGCCCCCAACCACTCCCGTCGTCAATCCAATAGCGGCTGGAACAAGCACAAGGTACAACGCGACGGGATGATCGGTCGTCGCGACCGGCTGCGCGCTCTGGCTCTGGTTGACTCGCTCCCGTTTGACCTCCACCGACGAGGCCCAACCGCCTGGAGCGAACGGGCTGCTCGCCAGAGAAAACCAGAACACCAGCAAACTGCACCCGAAAACCATCTCAACGAATCCACCGATCAGTCCCAAGCCACCGGCAGCGCTGAGTACGCTACTCTGCTTGGAAGTCTCCTCGACGCTCTCGTGCGCGGCGGGTGCTTCCAGTGCGTTCTCGTCAGAGGGTGGCTCGTCTGTGCCAGCGTTCTTCTTCCGAAACGAAAATCCAGACCCGCTCTGCATACGGAGTTTCCCAGCAACCGCACCGCCGAGTGCGAGGAGCGCGCCAACGCACCACCCACCGTGAACCCACGGTTGGACATAAACGGCCTTGTTCTCAGGCACGAAGAAGGACGCGCCGATCACGCCCGCCAAATTCGCGCCGAGGAATCCCCCCAGCGCCGTCATCCACAAGATGCCAAACGCCTTGGCGACAGATTTTTCAACACTCCACCACATTCACGTCATCCTATTTGATTCCTGCCGAACATTTGCTGCCAACGAATTCCGCCGGTCGTTGGATCACAAGTTCTGGTGAATTCTGACCGCCTTAACGCCAGTTACGCAATGGACGTCAAGAGTCATCGAGAACCAAAAGAGGGTTCGTAGTGACCGCATTCATGCGGTTCGGTCGCTTCCTGCCGCATCGCCCTTGTTCGATTAAAAAAGGGGCGATAAATCGGGTCACGACAAACCTTCACTCGTCCACAGCTTTTGGCTCAACGGTGAGGTCCGTTCGTACGTATCTCAGCAAAACCTGACTTCCGTCATCGGTCATAATCAGTTCGAGCTTGTCACCGGGCTGTCGGCGCATTTCCGCTGTCTTGGCAGGCTCATTTGTCGCATTCAGGGCGAGTTTGCTTCCCGGAAGCAGAGTCCAGAGACCGGCGGGCTTTCTGCCCTTCTTGATGATTCGAAATGTTTTGTCCGACCGGATGACAAGGAAAATGGGATCGTCTTCGCGCACGGCCTGTTGCTTACCGTCAACCTCGACATGTTCGACGCGCCAGATTCCCGGCAATTGTTGGGACATCAATGCGTTGAATAATTCAAGCTGCTCATCTCGCTTAATCGTGTTGTCGCCCTCTGCACGATTTTCGGCAATCGACGAGACGGTTTCTTCGAGGTCATTCAATGAAACCGTGACGCCTCCATAGGTCGCGTACAACGTTACCTGGTCGTTGTTGACCGTGCCCAGTTTGTATTCCTTCTTGCTTGGCTCATAAATACACAACGCCACGCCATCTCGTACTTCAATCCGCGTGGCCGTTCCGCCCGTCTGACTGTCAGAGCAACCGAACAAAAACATGCACAAAAGGGCCGCTGTCGTCATGCGTCGTTTTGGGGTCTGCATTGTGGACCTCTGGGGGTTTCGGTCGGCAACAGCCAACTCAGGGATGTCCGTCCGATTGTGCCGGACGCAACTCGGATTGAACGTCGAATATGTTCCCTCGTCCGGCACAGCCCGCCCTACTGTTCTCTTCAGCCACGTTGTCCGTTGACCCACGAGAACGGAGGGATTTTACCACGGATTACGCGGATGAGCACGGATAAAACTTGCAGCGACGGTTCTTCTTAATCCGTGCTATCCGTGGTTCTTCAAAAGCAAAGTCCAGAAACCATCCCCACCCGCCGCATTCAGTGAAAGGGTGCCTGGGGTAGAGTCTTCGAGCCCCCAGCGAGCGCTCGTTCTGGGGGCTACGCTCCGAAAACGTCGCTTCGACCCCAGCCACTCCGCTATTTGTTAGTCCCCGTACGAGTCTTCGTGGTGGGCGAGGATATCATCTTTTTTAATTGTCGAGAACACTTGATCGAATTGCGACAGCAACTGTCGCGCCGAAATGTCAGGCTGTGCTTCCGGATCGTTTACCAACAAATCTTTGTTTTCCACATCCCAACCAGTTGGACTGCGATTCGACGTAACGGGCTTGTTCTTTCCGTGTTTTTCCATCTTCGCCGCGGGCATCCGGACGTCGGACAACGCTTTCTTAAGTCCATGCAGTTTTGCCAGTGCGTTTTCTGAGAAGCACGTTTTGGCCTGACACATTGTTCGTACGACTTCGTATGCACCAAGTATCCAAAGCCACATCAGCAAATCAGCGCGGCCAACCCGACGACCGTCAACGCAATCAGTAGAAAAACCGGCGTCTAGGTTTTCGACGATTTCGTCCGCGACTGAGAGGAGTACGTTAGCGCGGCCGGATAGGTAATGAGAGAATCCCATCAACGGTTCGCGTTCGAGTACTTCATCCCATGTTGGATTGATCAGCGGTTGATCGAAGTTACGGGGCATGTTTTCTAATTGAGGAATAACTCGTGTTTACCTTGCACGCCCCGCTTAATATCACGCGGCGTTACGAACAATCACACCTCTTTCACATCAATCCAAGTCATCATGCTGCGTAATTCGCGGCCGATTTTTTCGAGTTTGTGTTCGCGTTCGCGGCGGCGGATGGCTTTGAAGCCGGCCTGGTTGGCCTTGTTCTCCAGAATCCATTGGCGGGCGAAATCACCTTCCTGGATTTCGGTGAGAATCTTCTTCATTTCCGCTTTCGTCTCGTCGGTGACGATGCGCGGGCCGCGGGTGTAATCGCCGTATTCGGCTGTGTTCGACACGCTGTACCGCATGTAGTTCAGGCCGCCTTGATAGAACAGATCGACGATCAGTTTCAGTTCGTGCATGCACTCGAAGTAGGCCATTTCGGGTTGGTATCCCGCTTCGACCAGCGTTTCAAATGCCGCCTTCACCAGTGCGCTCACGCCGCCGCAGAGGACGACCTGTTCGCCGAACAGGTCGGTCTCGGTCTCTTCGGCAAACGTGGTTTCGATGACACCGCCGCGTGTGCCGCCGATGCCTTTGGAATAGGCGAGCGCCAACTGACGTGAGCTTTCGGAAGCTCCGTCGCTCATGGCGATCAGCGAGGGAACGCCGCCGCCCTTTTCGTATTCGCTACGAACCAGATGCCCCGGTCCTTTCGGCGCGACCAGCGCGGCATCGACGCCTTCCGGCGGAGTGACCTGCTGGAAGTGGATGTTGAAGCCGTGCGAACACATCAGCAGGTTGCCCTGATCGAGATTCGGCCGCACGTCGCTTTTGTAAAGATCGCCCTGCACTTCGTCGGGCAGCAGCATGTTGATCAGATCGCCCTGCTTGGTAGCTTCGTCAATCGGCACCGGTTCGAAACCGTGGCTGACAGCCAGATCGTAATTCGCACTTCCTTTGCGCTGGCCGACGATGACATTCAAACCGCTGTCGCGGAGGTTTTGTGCCTGGGCGTGGCCCTGGCTGCCGTAACCTAAAATGGCAATCGTCTTGTCTTTCAACAGCGACAGGTCGGCATCGTCTTCGTAATAAATCTTGGCAGCCATGATTCTCTTTCGGGGGTCTGAAGTCAGTTGTCAAAATGCGTTCGCGGTCAGTCGCGACGCGAAGTGTTTTGGAGCGGAGCGCTCCGTTATAGTTTCTGATGTGTTATGGCTTCTCTGCCAGCGGGCGGGCTTCGGCCATATCGACGGTTACCTCGGCCGATCGCAGCATGGCGATTCGGCCGGTGCGAACCAGTTCGAGAATTCCCATTGGTCGCATGACGTCGATGAAGGCTTCGATTTTGCTTTCCGGTCCGGAGATTTCGATCATCACGTGACTCGAACTCACATCGACAATTTTGCCGCGGAAGATTTCGGTCAACTCTTTGACTTCGGTCCGGCTTCCCTGACCTTCGGTGCTGACCTTGATCAGCATCAGGTCGCGACCGACGAAATTCTGCTTGGAAAAGTCGAGCACCTTAACCACGGTGACCAGTTTTTCCAGTTGTTTGCGAACCTGATCGAGGACGCGGTCATCGCCGCGGACGACGAAAGTGATTCGCGAAAACTCGGGGTTTTCGGTCTCGCCGACTGCGAGGCTATCGATGTTGAACGCGCGCGACGCCAACATGCCGGAAATATGAGCCAGCACACCGGGCTGGTTGGTAACCAATGCCGACAGAACGTGTCGCATCGCCTCGGACCTTTGGAAATTACAGGTGACGGAAAACCGGAAATCGCGGAGGGTGGCTTCATCCCCGGACACCGGCCAAAATCAAATGGTTCGGGTATCGCTACGATGGGGAATCGTCCAGTCTAATCTGGGGCCGCGAAAATCTCAACGTAACGGAAAAATGGATGATTTCAACGGGAAAAGCCCGGTTGTTTGCCCGGCCATGCGTCTACCAGTATGCTCAGGGGGTGACTGTCAGTGATATCTGGTCTGTTTGAGCAACCGTCGAACGGCTTGGCACATTATTGGAGCGGAACACGATGAATCGAATTGCGTTTGCCTGTGCACTCGTTCTGTGTTCGTATTCTTCGAAGGCGACTGCCGAGAACTGGCCGGCGTGGCGTGGACCGGCCGGTGACGGGGTTAGCAACGAGTCGAAACTGCCGGTGACTTTCGGTCCCGCAGAGAATATCGCCTGGAAAGTGCCGCTGCCGGGGAACGGAAACTCGACGCCGATTGTGTGGGGTGAAAAGGTCTTTGTCACCTGCCAGGTCAATGGCGGCAAGACGCGGAGTTTGATCTGCTTCGATCGAAACACGGGCAAACTGTTGTGGCAGCATCGTGTGGCGTTTCCCCAGAAGGAGACGACACACAGCGGCAACCCGTTTTGCTCCGGCTCGCCCACAACCGATGGCAAACTGGTGTATGCCAGTTTTGGGTCGGCCGGTGTTGTTGCCTGCGATCTGTCCGGCAAAGTGATTTGGAGTCGAGATCTGGGCAAGTTGACCCATGTGTTCGGCCCGGCCACGACGCCCGTGCTTTATCGCAACCTGTTAATCACTCACCGCGGCCCCGGAGAGCCGACGCACATTATTGCCCTCGACAAGCAGACGGGCAAAACGGTGTGGGACACGCCGGAAGTTGGCAACAACGACAAGCTGTACGGTTCGTGGTCGACGCCGGTGTTTTATCGAGTGGGTGATCGCGATGAATTTGCATTATCGATGCCGGGTGAATTGAAGGGATACGATCCGCTGACCGGAAAGGAACGATGGCGCTGCAGTGGGTTAGGACCGAGCAATTATCCCGACACGCTGGTTGGCGACAACGTGCTGATCGCCACCAGCGGTTTTCGGAAATCGATGATGGCCGTCCGCATTGGCGGGCGCGGCGACGTGACCGAGACGCATCGGCTGTGGCATGTCCCCATGACGCAGCAACGCATCGGGACCGGCGTCGTTCATGATGGGAATCTTTATGTCTCCAACGCGACGGGAATTGCCGAATGTATTGAAGTGAAGACCGGCAAGACCGTCTGGAAGGAACGACTGGGCGGCAACCTGTGGGGATCGATTCTCCGCGCGGGAGATCATTTGTACGTCAGCAATACGGGGGGTGAAATCTTCGTGCTGGCAGCCAGTCCAAAGTTTCAACTGATTGCCAAAAACGAAATGGGCGAGCACATCAAGGCGGGGCTGGCTCCTTCGGATGGGCAATTGTTTGTCCGCACGTATGAGAATTTGTATTGCGTGGGGAAACGGCAGAAGTAACCAACGACTTCACTTGCGTGACTCGATTTGATTTGGAGCCTGCATCATGACCTTCCGACCGCATTATGCTTTCGCGTTGCTCGCACTTCTTCCCTCGCTTTCGTCGGCCTTCGCCGGAGAGAAGCCGGTTGGTATCAAAGCCGCCGTTCGGCAGCGAATTCATCCGGTGCTGATCCGCAACGACCGCAACGCGTTGTTGGAATTGACGATAGAAACCGAGCGGAAAGCCGTTTTCCTGCACTCGCTGACGTTCTCCCTCACAGGCACCGACGACCTGAATGACGTCGAGAGTCTGCAGGTGTTTTCGCCGGGCGAGAAACAGAATTACGCAACACAGGCGACGTTCGGCGACCGCGCGAAGTCGGCCAGCGAGGTTGTCGTTCGTGGCAACGTCAGGCTTGGCCAAGGCGTCAATGTGCTGTGGCTTTCGTGCCGACTCAGCCCGACTGCCAATCTGAATCACAAGGTCGATGCGACCTGCACGAAAGTTGAAACGTCTATCGGCACCGTCACCCCGCAAGCCGAAAGGCTCAACGTCCGCAAGCGAATCGGCGTCGCGCTGCGTCGGCACTTCGATGATGGCGTGCACACGTATCGAATTGCAGCACTGGCGACGACACCCAAAGGAACTCTGCTGTGTGTTTACGACATCCGGCGGCGGGCGGGTCGCGATCTGCAAGAGGACATTGACATAGGACTGCTGCGGAGTACCGACGGCGGCCAGACGTGGGAACCGCAACGCGTCATTATGGACATGCACGAATACGGCAAGCTACCGCAAGAGCAAAACGGCTGCAGCGACCCGGGAATTCTCGTGGACCCGGCGACCGGTGAGATTTTTGTCACAGCGGTCTGGACGTGGGGTCGCCCCGGCACACATCAGTGGAACAAGGGCGGCTCCGAACCGGGCTTCGAAATCGGCAAGACCGCGCAGTTCTTGATGGTTCGTTCGAAGGACGATGGCCGCACATTTTCGAAGCCGGAAAATCTGACCCGCAAGCTGAAGAAGAAGGAGTGGATTCTGTTTGCTCCATCACCACAGCAGGGGATTTCGCTTCCCGATGGAACGCTCGTCATGCCAACCCAGGGGCGCGACGAACAGGATCGGCATTTCTCGAACCTCACCATCAGCCGCGACCACGGCAAGACGTGGACGCTCAGCAATCCGGCCTCGTTTGGAAATACCGAATGCCAGGCTGTGTTGCTTGGGGATGGTTCAATCATGCTCAACTGTCGTACCGAAAGCCCGACAAAGTTTCGCACGGTTGCCGTCACGAGCGATTTGGGAAAAACCTGGAAACCGCACGCAACGAACCGCAACACGTTGATCGAACCGAACTGCAACGGCAGCACGTATCGCTTTGACTACAAAGAGAACGGCGAAAAGAAACACATCCTCGTGTTCGCCAACCCGCATACCCAGGCGGGACGCGATCACCACACAATTCAAATCAGCTTCGACGACGGTCGCACGTGGCCCAAAGAGCATCACCTTCTGCTCGATGTCGGCCGGGGCGCCGGTTATCCCAGCCTCAGCCGCGTCGATGACAAGCACATCGGCCTGGTCTACGAAGGCAGCCAATCCCAACTTGTCTTCGAGAAATTCTCGCTGGTTGAATTGCTGACGCGTCGATGAAGTTAACGGTGCCCTGCTGTTACTCCACGGACGCTGCGACTACTTCCGTGTGGCGACTGGGAACTTTGCGAGCCAGATTTGTTGCCGTGGGCTGACAGAGGATATCTCGCGGCGCGTGGGTTGAACGGGCAACGGGGATTCGCCGTAGACAACGAGGCGGTCGGCTTGTGCGACCAGCAAATAGCCGTTGGTGATTTGCAGGTTCCCGCCCGTGTTGCGTGCGCGGGTTGTGCCGTGTGCTTCGAGTGGAATGGGTTGCCGATGGAAGCGGTGGCCGGTGCGCTGCGAGCGGACTTCAATTGTTTCGCGGGTGGGCCACCAAATGGCATCATCGACGAGGAGTCCGCGTCCGTAGCCGTAGAATTCCGGGTCGGTGATTGCTCGCCCCCAGACGAGGTTGCCGTTGTCGGCGTTCAGTCCCCACAAGGAATTGCCGCTGACAATGAGATTCCCCTGCCCAACGCCAAGCAGGTGACGGATGCGATCGCCGAGTCGTCGCTGCCATTTGACCACGCCACTTTGCGCATCGATGGCGAAGATGCGGTTGCTGTCGTTCGGCGCGGCGTAAACTGTTCCTTGGTGATACATGCAGGGCAACAATCCCTGTTTGGTGTGATCGCTGAAAACGGCTGGGGATTTCGCCGGGCTGCTTTCGTAAGTGAGTACCCATAGCGGCGCACCGTCGCGGGCATCGAGGGCGGCGACAGCTCCCAGGTCGGTTGAGATGAACAACTTGTTCTCGGCCAGCGTTAGCAGTTGGTGGGTGATAAGGTTGTTGTTCCGGCCGATATTCGAGACGGCCGCGCACACTTTGCGGTTCCAGATCAAACGTCCGCTGGTCGCGTCGAAACAGGCGACGTTGATTTGCATTTGCGGCTGACCGCGGCGCAGCACGATGTAAACGCGATTGCCGCCGACAACGGGGGAGCCTTCAAACGACCACGGCGTTTCTCCGAGTCCGAAACGATCGGCCGAAACCTTGGTGAGCAACTTGCCTTGGCCTTGCTTTGGATCCAAGTCGAGTACGACCAGGGCGGTTTGAATGTCGGCGTTCAACGCGCGTTCGCTGCGGCTCGTCATTGGCGTTCCCATGCGAGCGTACAATCGGCCGTCGTGAATCGTCATGCTGAACCGGGGAACGCCGGCGGCATCGTGCGGAGAAATGCGAAACAAATTATCGTGCAGCTGGTAGATGACGGCGTTATCTTCCTCGCCTTCCGGACCGGGCCAGGCCGGTTTTCCCGTCCGCAGATTGTAGGCGTAAATTCGGTCGGCATCGCTGAAGTAGACAATGCCTTCATGAACGAGTGGGTGAACGCTGAGCGCGGGCTGCATTGGAAATGCCGGTTGACGCGACGGAAACTCAAAGCGTTGTTGCTCCCGCTCCGAAAACTGCACCGACCATTGCTCGGCGGCGACATCGACCGCCGTCGGCAGAATTTGTTGGCGACTCATCGTGCCGCCGAAAGTTTGCGCGGTCGTACCAGATGCGGGGAGGGTCCAGCCTTTCGCCTTGCTGAGTAGAGCGTCGGCAATGTCGGCCAGTCGCCCGGTTTTCCCGGCCAACGTGCCTGTCGCATCTGGAAACTCACGGTGAATTCTAGCCCGTTGCCTTTCGGCGCGACCGAAGTTGCCCTCTGCCAGATTGCAGAGCATCAACCGCGCAAGCACAGTTGCCCCGCCCAACTGGGGATCGGGATATCGCAACGACGCGGGCGATTGCTCGTCGGCAGGCAGCAGTTGTTTCCAGTATCGCTGTGCAGTGTCAATCTTGCCGCGTTCCCATTCCCATTCGCCCAGCAGCGACAACGCATCGTCTCCGTAACTGCCGACGTATGCGAGTTTCAACACTCTTCGCAGCAAGCTCACGTCACGGGTTTGCCTTCCCTTCTCAAACCATTGTCGCGCCTGCGGATCGGTCTTGCGGCGGTACAACGCAAGGGCATCTGCCGGGAGCCTCGATAGCAATAGATGAGAATAGGCGCCCGCGCTGACGTATCGCCCCGTCGAGGCTGCCACCAGCGTGTCCGATTGACTGTCGATGATCCCATTGAGGACTTCGATTGCTGCTTCCCATTGCTGGGCCGCCAGATAGTCCTCGGCCGTCTTCAGTTTTTTTGTGACGGCAATGTCGGTGTCGAGCGAAACCGTTTCGCGCAGCCGTGACGATTGATCGGCCTGCTCTTGTGCGCCGGCGAACGGTGCGACCAGAAGTTGCAGGAGAAGAACCAACGCGCACAGACTGCCCCGCGCCACACAATGCAGAAAGAACGGACGAAGATTCATGAGCCGGCCCCTACGATTCGCGCAGACGTGTGCCAACAATGAACAAGACAACTCCGATCAACAAACATGTGGGCATCCAGATCAGATTGAACCCGTATTCGAGCTGCCAGAGAATTAACATCGGCAGGAGTACGAGCATTGAAAACTGCATGTAGAAACCGAGCTGCCGTCTCATTTCGTTCCCAACCCCTTTCTCTCGCAATTCTCCAACGACCCCGGATTGAACTGTTGCCGCAGGCACTGTTTCATTCTAACAGATTTCTTGCGGAATTTGACGGAGTCATCGCAAAACCAGCCCGCAGCGCGAGCAAGGGTTTCAATCGTACTGCACACGCAAAACCATTGCTCGCGCTGCGGGCTGATTTGCGCAACTCATACTGTCAACTCGCGGGCATCAGTCGCCTTCGCCGTCGTAGTGAATCAGCGACAGAATGTCGTGTCCTTCCATGCGGTCGCGCGCTTTCAGGAAGTCCAGTTCAATGACGAAGGCGCAGCCCACCACAGTTGCGTTGGCTTTCTGGGTCATGCGAATGCACGTCTCGATCGTGCCACCGGTCGCCAATAAGTCATCGACGAGTAACACGCGGTCGTCTTCGCTGAGCGCGTCGGTGTGCATCTCGAGCGAATCGGTGCCGTATTCCAATTCGTAATGAAAGGCGTGCGTGTCGAACGGCAGCTTGCCCGGTTTACGAACTGGGATGAATGACGCGCCCAACTCCAGCGCAAGCGGTGCAGCAAAAATGAATCCGCGGGCTTCCGCTGCAATAATCGCCGTCACATCCTTGCTGCGAAAGTGATCGGCGAATTGCTTGATGACGAAACCGAACGCCTCGGGTGCCGCCAGCATTGGCGTGATGTCGCGAAACATGATTCCCGGTTTCGGAAAATCGGGGATGCTGCGAATGTAGTCTTTCAGCTCGATGTTGTTGTTCATCAATCGTCCGCTGGTGGTGAAGGTTGTGTTCGGTTTCCTAGCTGATCTCGTTTTTTAGTCGCGCGTCGAACTTCGTCGGCAACGGCTGGGTCGGAGCCATACAATGCGATGATGCTTTCATAAATCGCCCGCGCTTCATGCAGTTTGTCTGCGCCGGCGAATTCGTCGGCCCGCTGCATGGCGGACTTCAGGATTTCGCCGCGATTGTCTGTTGTTGGCGTCGTGCCGTCCAGTTCGGCCAGCATCTTCTGCGCTTGAACACGATACAATTGATGTTTACCCTGCTCATCCAGCAGTTCCGTCAGCGATCTCAGAAGGCTTCGCGAGCGGCCAACATCGCCAATCTCGCGATAGTGTTGCGCCAATCGCAGAAAACGTTCCGCGTCGTTTCGGGCTGGTTCGCGATACTTTTTCAGCTTGCCGGAAGAAAGCCGCGTTTCCAATTCGTACTGTTGAATTCGTTCGAGGTGAATGCCGACTTTGGCTTCCCACGTCGAGGAATCGTCGGCCACAAGCGGCAGGAAAAACTCGTCGCGAGCGGTTATCCAGTCGGCACCAGCCGGACGCTGCATCAACTTTTCGCCGGCTGCGAACTTTTGCTGCGAAGTAAGCAACGCCGGCCGCAGCGCGTAGTAGCCGCCGGCAATCAAGACGACCAACACGGCAACCAGAAACCAACTGTTGTCCAACAATCGGCCGACGCGCGACGGTTGCCGCTGTCGATCGATTTCGGCTCGCAGCAAATCCCGCATCAGCGTGCCGTCACCCGGTCCAAGTTCGGGCTGGCTCGAAATGGCAACGGTTGTACCGTCGGCGTCGTAGACAACAGGGGCGGCGGTCCGCGTTTCCTGCATTCCGGCCAATTCGACTTTTCGGGGAATTTCCTTCAGCCGTAGCGACAGAACATACGCATCCGGAAATCGCTTGTCCGGGTCTTTCTCCAACAGTTGACAAACCACATCGTCCAGCCAGATGGGAATGTCGGGCAGAATCAGTCGTGGCGCGTCGAATTGGTTGAACCGATGTTTCTGTAACACCTCGACGGTCGTCTTGCCGGTGAATGGGGGTCGCCCGGTGAGCATGGCGTACATGACGGCGCCGAGCGAATAGAGATCGCTTTTCTTCGTCGCACGTTGTCCCTGAGCCTGCTCGGGAGACATGAACTCTGCAGTCCCCAGGACGCCGCCGGTCATTGTCAGTTTTTGGCCGGCAAAGATTTGTGCGATGCCGAAGTCGGCCAGTTTGATTTGGTCGTCGCGGGTGACTAACAGGTTCGAGGGTTTGAGGTCGCGGTGAATGATGCCCGCATCGTGCGCCGCCTTCAGAGCCGTGCAAATCTGCACCGACAACTCAATCACCGTCTCCCAGCCAATACGTTTTTCGCGCCTAAGCCGCTCGGCAATCGTCTCCCCGTCAACGTACTCCATCGCAAAATAATAGGTCTCTTCATCGACGCCGCTTTCATAAATCTCGATGACGTGCGGATTCGAAAGTTCGGTGAGGGCATCGATTTCGCGGTTGAACCGCGCCACAAGCCCACTCTCACCCGCCAACGATGAAGACAGAACCTTGACGGCCGCCTGTTTTCCACTCTCGGTGTGATGCGCGAGATAGACCGTCCCCATTCCCCCTGCACCGATCTTGCGATCGATCGAATACGGTCCAATCCGCGTCGGTTGCATTGGGCTGTTCTATTTCGAGAAGAGAATGGCTAATTGACAGAAGAATGGTTTTACCACGGAGACACGGAGTCACGGAGAAATGAAAGGACCGTGACGCTGGACTGTCAGACCAAATACAAGAGCCGTTTCCGATTGATCAAAAGAATCTCCGTGCCTCAGTGTCTACGTATTTCAATTCAACACTGCTGTTGGCCCCTGTTCCGCCGAGCGAAGTACCGTCAATTCCCCATCACCGATTCGGTCGTTTCACCTGGTAGCGTTTTAATTTGCGATCAAGTGTCGATCTCTCGATGCCGAGAATTTGGGAAGCCTTCGACTTGTTCCAATTCGTCCGATCGAGCGTTGCCATGATGTGTTCTCGTTCGAGAATGTCGAGCGAGACCTCGCGGAATCCGCGGCTTCCCAACTCCTGCGGGCCGCGGGTTGGTGTTGATCCCAAGGCTGAGAGTTGAATGTCGTCCTCGGTTACCACTTCGCCCGCACAGAGAATGACCGCCCGCTCGATGACGTTCTGCAACTCGCGGACGTTTCCCGGCCAGTCGTAGTTCAATAAGGTGTCGAGAGCCGTCCGCGTGAACCGCTTGACCGGACGCTCCGTCTTGCGGGCGAAGCGATCAAGGAAATAATTGGCTAATAACGGGACGTCGGTCCGACGCAAACGCAGCGGTTCGATGTTGACTTCGACGACGTGTAATCGGAAGTACAAGTCTCTGCGGAAAAGGTCTTCTTCCACTGCAAGTTCGAGGTCGCGATTCGTGGCGGCCACCACCCGCACATCGACTTCAACGGGAGTCCCGCCTCCCACCCGCTCGAACGGATGACCCTCGAGCACGCGCAGAAATCTCGCCTGAATGCTAAGGCCCATTTCGCCGACTTCATCCAGAAACAATGTCCCTTGATGCGCTTGCTCGAACTTGCCGCGCGTTCTCGTTTCCGCCCCGGTAAACGATCCTTTCTCGTGTCCGAACAGTTCGCTTTCCAACAGGCTTTCGGTTAACGCGGCACAGTTCATGCAAATGAACGGCCCCTCGCTCCGATTGCTGTTGAAATGAACGGCGCGTGCCACCAATTCCTTGCCCACGCCGCTCTCGCCGCGAATGAGAGTCGTCGCATCGGTCGGTGCAATGCGGGCAATTCGCTCGCGCAGCAGATGCATCGACGGGCTATCGCCCACCAGTTCGCTTTCAATTTCCAATTGCCGCCGCAGTGTTTGATTCTCATCCTGCACGCGGGCCAAACCTTCGGCCAGCGATTTCTTCTCCTTCAGATTGTCCAATGCGATGGCCATCTGATCGGCTATCGCCAGTGTGAATTCCAGATCGTCGCGGTCGAGCGGCTGCTCGGGTTTCGTGGAGTAAAGATGAATCAAACCGTGCAGCACACCTCCGACTTGCAGCGGTGCGCAAATGACACTCTTGGCCTGAATTTCACCCAAACTGTCGCGGGCGGCCAACCGACTGTCGTCGGCAATATCCCGCGCCAGAATGGCTTCGCGCTCGGCCAGTACCACGCCCGAAAGATATTCCGACACGCGTTGGTAGGGCATGTCGTCCTCGCCGTGATAGACAACGACCTGCAACTCTTCCGATGTCGGTTCATTGCCCGACACGTCCTGCAACAACAGGATGGCACCGATGTCGGCCGTCGTGCCGGAAAACAACCCGTCCAGCACAACCTCCGACAGTCCCAATGCGTTGGGAACCGACCCCATTTCCAATGCCAACCGGTACAACGTCGTCAGCTCCTGGCTGATCCGGTCGCCTTCCATTGTCTCGGGAGAGCCAGCCGTTCGGTACCGTGACTTGCGTGTGCGAAGAATAATTTCCGGTTCGGTGTCGGAGCCGGGGTGATCGAACACCATCTCACCCGAAGTGCCGGTGTCGTCATCGTCCTCTTCAAATTGGGGGAACGGCCTCGACAGGTCGAACGTGAAACCGAGGTCGCAACTCCCTATTTGAATCAACTCGCCGTCCGCGAGTTGCCAGTCGCCGGCAACGCGTGTGCCGTTGATCAAAGTGCCATTGCGGCTGCCCAAATCGCGGAGCGTCCATTCGTTTCCGCTTTGAAAGATTTCGCAATGATTGCGGCTGCAAATGTCGTCGCGGACAACGATCCGGCTTGTCGCGGCGCGGCCCACCGTCGTGACTTGCCCGGGGGTTAAACGGAACACGTCGCGCCACGTGCGACCTTCACGAACGACCAGAAAGGCCGCGCCCTCTGGATCGGCATTCGTTTCGGCTTTGCCGTTGTCGTCCGGGTTGTTTCCGTCCATAGTGAATAGGAACCGACAATCGACGGCAGGCGAACCGGCCGCAAACTCGGCTTTTAGTGAATGATCGTGAAGTGATTGATCGAACGCCCATCAACGGCGTTCGCGAGTCCCCTCAGCATAACGGAGCGGAATTCCACCTGACAAGGCAATTCCGTGATGATCGCTCAAGCAAGACAGTAAACGGCCGGGCGCACGACGCGCACTTGATTTTAACGCAAAGAGGCAAAGACCGCAGAGGTTCGCAAAGAAAAAGAACAGCAATAAGAATAGAGAGCCTGAAGCGCGAGCAAAGGAGCATTCCAGAAAACTCCTTGACTCGCGCGACGGCGTGGTTGAAACAAGTACCCTATCCAGTCTTGAACTGAGACGACTGTTTCGTCATCTTAGGGAGTGAATTCAGCGATGAGATATACTGTGGGTTGACTGAACACCTGCGGTGGTCACAATCGGCTGGAGATTTTCGCGTTGGCATGATGGAGCCGGCCGAAGGCATTCTGATCGACACCCGGAGGAACACTGCAATGCTTACTTTGTCGCTGCGTCGTTCATTGACAGGTCTCGCGTTTCTCACTTGCGCAATGACCGTACTCGATTTGTGCGGCTCGTCTCCTTCGGCCGTCGCACAAGAAAGCTGGACACGGTTTCGTGGGACGAACGGCAACGGAATCAGCGATCAAAAGGGGATTCTCACAACCTGGAGCCCGGGCGACTACGCCTGGAACATTGAACTACCGGGAGTTGGCCACGCGTCCCCCATCGTCTGGAAAGACAAGCTGTTCGTAACGTCGGCCATCGACGAGGGCGCTATGCGGTTTCTGTTTCGCTTGAATCCAGCGACGGGAAAAGAGATATGGTCGAGGCAGGTCGGATTCAACAGAAGCCACAAGCACTCCAAGAACAGCTGGGCATCGAGTACGCCGGCCACCGATGGCAAACGGGTATATCTTGCCTTCTCGGATGACGAACACTACACATTTTCTGCATACGATTTCGACGGCCAGCTGATTTGGCAACGACTTCTGGGCGGATTCGAAAGCCAGCATGGACAGGGTGTCTCGCCCATTCTCTTCAACAATCTGGTCATTATTGCGAACCTGCAAAAGGGACCGAGTTCGGTTGTTGCGCTCGATAAGAATACCGGGCGAACGGTATGGAGTTCCGTCCATAGTTTCTACCGCACCTCGTATGCCACGCCAATAATCGTTCGCTTGAAAGGCGAAAAGCCTCAACTCGTCTGCGCCAGCGGTGCTTTGGGCGTTGCCAGTCTCGACCCGCAAACCGGCCGGCTGAATTGGATGACGGGCGAATTCCCCGCACCGCGCCGAACGGTCGCCTCGCCCATTGTGGCCGGCGGACTGCTGATTCAATCGTGCGGTGGAGGCGGAAAGGGCAACGTGATGATTGCCGTCGATCTTTCCGATCCCAAAGACGCAGCCAAGAATCGGATTCGCTACGAACGCAAGAAAGTGCTGCCGTACGTTCCCACGCCGATTTACTACGGCGGCCATTTGTTCCTCTGGAACGACAACGGCGTCGTCAGTTGCGTGAAGCCTGAAAACGGCGAGAACATCTGGACGATTCGGGTAGGCGGAGGCTACAGCGGCTCGCCGATCTGCGTCGATGGCAAACTCTACTGCATTACCGAACAAGGCGAGATGGTTGTTGTTCCAGCAACCACCAAACAGCCAGCCGCTACCGACATTCAGCGCACCAGCCTCGGCGACCCGTCACATTCGACCCCAATTGTTGCCGGGGGACGTTTATTGATCAGAACCTATCATCGGCTGGCTGCATTAGAGGCCAAGCCGTAACGACTCCTTGATTTCGCGGGCCTGCGTTTTCGTACAATTTTTTGGAATCGACTTCTGTTGTTATCCAACTGGAGAGTCTGCACCGATGCCTGCCTGGCCCGGCGGTCCCTGTCCGCAATGTGGAGATGATATGCCGCCCAACCTGGTCCATTGCCAGGTTTGCCGTGCGTTGTTGAACGACGATTCCGTTCCCGACTCGGTCGAAATTCCAGAGTTTCGCCCCTTGAAGGAGATTGAAGCGATGGTCGAGGTCGAACCGCGCGGATTCTATGTCGGCTGTCCACGCTGTCAGCAGGAACTACGCATTGCCCGGAAATATGTCGGCAAAAGCGTGCGCTGCAAAATCTGCCAGCACGATTTCCATCTCGATATTTACGACAAGGCAATCCGAACGATCGCGTTTTTTGCCAGCTGCCCTCATTGCCAGGAGGAACTGCGCTCGTCGCCGAAGTACATCGGCACGAAAGTTGTCTGCAAGCACTGCCGCGGACACATTCACTTTCTCGACGAACTCACACGGCCGACCGATCCCCTGTAGAGCGATCGCGCGACGGTAAATCCCGGCAAGTCGTGCGGAGAGTATACGACACATTCTGCGCGATCAATTTTAGCGCAAAGACGGAAAGGGCCGCAAAGACAACAAAAAGGATAGCAACAAAATAGAAGCCTGAAGCGCAAGCGAAGGAGCTTGCTGGCATCGCGCTGGAACCATCCTTCGCTTGCGCTTCAGGCTTCTATCGACGGACTTTTGTCTCTTTGCATTAGATACAATGGGTTTCGTGCGACCATCTGCGGATTGCTGCAACCCCATCAGGAGCGGCAAAGGGCGTGCGATAGCGATGCGACTCGTCGGCTGTCATCTGGAACGGGTGCTGTCATCCAGCAGCGAGCCGTCGCTCAGTTCTGCGTCGGATGGGGCGATGTCGGTTTCCGAGCCAATTTCCGGCTGGCTCGATCCCACTTTATATAGCCGTCCCGATTGATCGAAGAACAACGCGACGTTCAGATGCCAGTGGCGATCATCGTCGCCGTCCCAGGCGTCGCAGTAGTAAACCGATTCACTCACGCCGGTCGAACCCTGCACGCCTTCATTCGTCAACGCATCCATCGCCTGCTCGCGGGTCATGCCGATGTGCACGACGTTGAGGACAGCCCGACTCTGTTCGGCATCTGACGGGTTGGTGTATTCGACGGCGGATGTCAGTTGACATCCTATGATCGCCACTGCACAAAGAGGGATTCCAGCTAGGATTGACGGCGATACACGGCAACGCCGTCGCGACAGACGAAGAGAATTGACGTCAACAGGCCAGAAAGACAACGCTCCAACTCCCAATGACGTGGTTGGCAGAATAGGTGGCGACGGCGACCACAGGCGTCCGCACAGCTCGCGCGGAGACGAGTTTTATCCTGCCCCACGAAACAGGTCAAGATGAGCTTGAAATCACGATGCGAAGCGCTCCCAACAGACCGAACATAGAAGCCTGAAGCGCAAGCGAAGGAGCGATGAGCACAGCGCCGAATTTCAATTGACGGGTTGGGTGCCACTGGCGTGTCTCCAGTGCAGTGTGGTGGACACTGGCGACAAGCCAGTGGCACCCGCTAAACGAGATGTGATATGAAATCTCAAGTCCGTTAATCGACCCGATGCTCCTTCGCTTGCGCTTCAGGCTCTTATTTTCTTCGTTGTTTTCTTTTTTCTTTGCGAATCTCTGCGGCTCTTTGCATCTTTGCGTTAAAACCGAGTGCAGACCAGTTGCGCCCTGGCGGGTCAGCGATCGTTCGCGCTTGAAATTCTCGGCGATCCGCAGCAGACTCAGCAGTGGACGGAGAATGAAATGCGCGTGCTGAGCTATAATATTCACAAAGGGATCGGCGGTCGTGACCGGCGTTATCGGTTGGAACGTGTGCTTTCGGTCATTGAAGACGAGAACCCCGACCTGATCTGTTTGCAGGAAGTCGATCGCGACGTGCCACGATCGCGCCGCCACAATCAACCCAAACTCTTCGCCGACCATTTCAGCTCCGTTGCCCGCCTCTACCAGACCAACGTCCGGCTGAAACAGGGAGGGTATGGCAACCTGATCCTCTCGCGGTGGCGGTTGCGTTCGAAGCATCAAGTGTCGCTGCGGTACAACTCCAAGAAACCGCGCGGCGCGCAAATGGTTGTCGTCGAAACGCCCGAAGGACTGTTGCAGTTGGTGAATTGGCACCTGGGGCTTGCCGAGCAGGAACGTCATTGGCAGGTCAAACATCTGCTGCATCACCACCTGTTTCGCGAGTCAGCGCATTTGCCCACGCTGATCATTGGCGATTTCAACGACTGGCGCAACACGCTGGCGGGCGGGCCGTTTCAAGCGGCCGACTTTCAACAAGTGACCGCCCCGGCTTCGCGATTTCGCTCGTTCCCGGCTTACCTGCCGATGGGGTCTCTCGATAAGGCATTCGTCCGCGGTGCGATTAACATCCGCCGCGCCCACGTTGTTCGCAGCCGTACGGCTGCCAGCGCATCGGACCATCTACCGCTCGTCGTCGATTTTCATCTCGGTCGAAATACAAAAAACGGCAAGTCCGGTTAGCGGTCGTCGCGCAAACAAAAAACGGGCGGGGTCGCCGTCATTCGGAAACCCCGCCCGCATCGAATCATTCAGCTTTGGCAGATGCCAGAATTACTTGTTGACGCCCGGCAGTGTACCTGCTTTGATCAGGTCGCCGAAGGTCTTGTCCTTCGTGGCGCTCTTTTCCTTTTCAATCTTGGTCATGGCAGCGGCCACTTTGGTCTTGTCTTTTTCATTTTTTTTGCCAATGGCTTTGGCCAATGCCATGCCGTAGTTGTTGCGCTTTTTCTTTTTCTTGTTGTCTGCAGTGGGGTGACAAACAGCGCACTTCACCTTCTTCACCATATCCTTCAGTCCGGGATACTGTTTGGCGAACACGCCGGCGAACGGCGGGCGGGCTTCAGCTTGCTTCGGGGTTGCCACGAACATGACGGCGACAATGGCGGCGCCGAGCATCCACGCTGATCCAACTTTGAACATCTTCTGCATGAACTAGTCTCCTAAGTTCTCTGGTTTAACACGCTCGACGGGACCGATACCCGATTGTTTTGGGAACAATTCCCCTTCACAAGTCGGCGGCATCTCACCCTACGCACGATCGATGAAGGGGTAGGTCGAGCAACACAAGCTCCATTAGAAACCGCACCCCAACCCGTGTCAACTAACACGGCAACGCGTTGCGAAGAGGCCGGTTACAACAATTGCCGCCGATCTTCCTGCATCACTGACGGCGTTGGATATCTGACGCATATTCCGTTCCCCCGCTGCGAGAATTGTCGGAAGCAGGGAAGGCAGCCGCCATTTCCCAAACGGGAACATCGACAATGACCGCATGCAATTCCCGGAGAACACGCATCGGGACACAGTGGTGTAACATGTTCTGTGTCAGTATGTTATGATAAATAGTGTTCATCTGCAAAGCGGCTTTTGATGACATCGGTCGAACAGGTTGCGTCGCAAATCGCCGTAATTCTGCAATGGCCGATCATCGACGCCACCGGCCGTTGTTCGTTGTAAACGGCGACGCGATTCCGCGTGTAACAAATTCAACGTTGCGTTTTTGCGGTGGAATTCGGGATTTCAGAACGCGTGCGCACTGTTCACTTTTATTGACCGAATCGTCATTCTGAAATCACGGCGGCACGGCCCCAGTAGCCGAATTCGTTGGCCCAGTTGTTGGGGTGATTGTGCAATTCAATCGTCACCTTTTTTCCGGCGAACGACGAGAGATCAACCGTCAATTCCGCCCAGCCGCTCTTCGTCGTCTTTGGGCCGACAATCGTATCGAGCAACGGCTTACCGTTCACGCGAGCAATCAGCTGCCAATCTCCTTGGGGGTGATGCGAAACCGATAGCGCTAATAGCGTTTTCTTACCGGCGGGTAGCTCGAACGTCCCGCGCAGTACACACGCCTTTTCTCGATTGACCGGATGTGTTTGCACAACCGCGGCGCGGCCGCGGTGTTCCTTCAGCAATTTCAGCCCCCCTTCACCCACTGCCGATGTAGTGAAGCCGGGAGCGATTTCACTTAAGATGCCGGCGAACTCTTTCGGGTTGGTTGTCGAGCGCGGCTTCACTTCGCGCACGCCGGGCAATTGCCGCGCGTTGGAATCCGACGGCGGCTTGTCGAGTACGAGGAAGGCGAACAGGTCGGCCATCTCGCGCGGCTTAATCTGTTTCTCTAGTTCTTCAGGCATCATCGAGATTTTACTGGCCTTGAAAACTTCGATCTCGCCGCGCGGAATCGTTTCCAGTTTGCCTCCCTGCGTCTTCAATATCACCCGTTGTTGACTGTTCTCAACCACCAGCCCCGTCAGCACGCGACCGCCGGTTGTTACGAGTGTGTTGGCCCGGTACGCCGCCCCAATCACGAGGCTCGGATCGAACACATTCGAGAGGAGTTGATCGAACGAATTGCGACCGTTCAGCGTAATGTCGGGGCCGACTTCGAACCCTTCACCATAAAGTTTGTGACATTGGCCGCACACTTTCCTGAAGACCTTCTGACCGGCAAACGGGTCACCGGGATTTTCGCGAATGTGCTGCTTCATCTGGGTGATCAGTTTTTCTCGCTGTGGGTTGCGTGTGTCGCGGATGGTTCCCCAGGTTTTTGCGACCTGTTCGGCAAGTTGTTTGTCGCCGGTTGCCAACAGCCGCCGCACTTGGTTCAGGTTGAGCTCGTTCGCCGGCACATCCTTCTTCTTGATCGCGGCCAACAGCCGTTTGCTCCAGGTGACGCGTTGGGTCAATAATTCGACCGCTCGCGGCTGGAGTTCCGGCTCCAGCATCTTGTAATGCGATAAGACCACGTCGGCAACCTGCGGCTGACGGAGTTTCCCCAGCGACGCCAGCACCTGCGCACGCAGCGCCGGCGAGTTTCGTTTGCGGTCGCTCAAGATGCCTGCGACCGATTCCAGCAACGATTCATCGCCTGCAGCAACCAAAGCATTCAGCGCGCTCACCCGCTGCGCCTCTGGTGCGGTCGTCGTTGAAAGCACTTTGCGAACGGCCGGAATTCCCGCCATATCTTTGAGTGAAATCGCCAGCAGCGCCGTGTCGAAGTACAACGGCCCCCCGGCACCGCCATCGAGAATCTGCTTGATTATCGGCGCGATAGCCGCCTTCAGCGACGCCAGTCGTTCGCCCGCGATCTCGCGGTTTTGCACTCGGCGAGCCACTGCGCCGAGAAATTGCCGTGCCCCTGTCTCATTCCCCTTCTTGTCGTCGGTCAACATGGCGAGCAATGTGACAATCGCTGCTGAATTCGGGTCACGGCGGGCGAGAACTCGCTCCGCCAACAGCGTCAACATGCCGCTGCTAACGACCGCCGGCTGCGCGTCGAGATCGGCGATCACTTCCAGAAAGTCTTCCGCGTTCTCTTCCAATAACGGCTCGATATTCTGCCAGACGATGTGCGGAATCAGCTTGTCGTTCGCATGACGTTTGAGAATCTCGATTAGGCGCGTCATCCGTCCTTTGCCGGCGTACAGCTTCGACGCGGTGATCGCGCGCTGCAATTGCACGTCGGCTGAGGGATCCTCGGCCGTCCCATCGAGTGCGGCAGACAGTTCGAGCGGATTCGACAGTTTCCCGTAACCGCCCCGTATCGCCCACGCGCGAAATGATGGATCGGAATGGGCAACGACTTTCTCGAAGAAGGTGGACGAGAGCGGTCGCGACATTCCCAACAAGGACCAGAATGCGTGCAATCTCGTCTTTTTGGAAGCTTTTTCGCTCAGCACAAGTTTTTCGAGCAGTGCCTGCGATGATTCACTGGAGCGTTCACCCAGTAATCGCTGCGCGTTCTCGCGGAAGTAGACGTTCGGGCTGTGTAGCCGTTCGATCAACTCCGCGTCGCTTTCCTTCGACAGATCAAAACTGGCAACGCGCGGCGTGTTCTTGTAACGAATGCGGTATAACCTTCCGCGCAATCGGTCGATGCCCTTGGGGTCGGCATTCGCATCCTGATAGCAGTGGTATCGATCGTACCAGTCGAGAACGTACAAGCAGCCATCGGGGCCGGTTTTCTGAACCACCGGCATGAACCAGGCGTCGTTCGCCGTGAGAAAATCGGGGCGTGGCTTTGCGAAATACGTCGCACCGTCCCGCTGCAGCACATCGACGTTCAGGCAACCGCCGTGGATGTTTCCCATGTACAGCTTTTCGCGATATTCGGCCGGATAGGCATCGCTGTCGAAATATGTGATGCCGCAGTACGCCGCCTTCTGATGTTTGTGCTTCACAATCGAACCGAGCTTCCACGTGTGCGGCGGATACGGTCCACCCTGCCGGTGGTAGTAGCCGGTCTCTGTGAGATGCCACAGGTGATCAATCACGCAGGCGCTGATGAACGCGCTGCCCTCGTTATCCCAGGCAATTCCCCACGGGTTGCTCGTTCCGGCTGAAAAGATCTGAAACTCCCATGTTCGCGGATGAATGCGGAACAGCGCGCATGTGAATTTGAAACCGTTGGGATTCTGTTTCGCGTGCGGCGAACCGGGCGGGTACTTCACGTGGCTGTAATTGAACACGCCATTGAGCCCATACAACCAACCGTCCGGTCCCCATGTGAGCGAATTGGGCAGTTCGTGCGTGTCGGTGCGGCCGAAGCCGGTCACCACAACTTGCCGTTTGTCCGCTTTGCCATCGCCGTCAGTGTCTTGCAGAAACAGCAGGTCGGGTGAATTGACCACCCACACGCCGCCATGTCCGACCGCGATTCCCGAAGGGATATTTAGACCGTCAGCAAAAATCGTAACCTTCTCGGCTTTGCCGTCGCCATCGACATCCTCCAACACTTTTACGCGGTCGCGTCCCTTGCCGGGCGAGCGCCTTGGATACTCGATGCTCTCGCAAATCCAGAACCGTCCCCGTTCGTCAATCGTCATTGCGACCGGGTTGATCACATCGGGTTCGGCCGCCACGACCTCGACGGAAAACCCGGGAGGCACCGTCATCTTCTTGACGGCTTCGGCCGGTGACAAAGCAGGGCCGGGCGGCTTATCGTGCCGCCGCGGAATCAAGATCCGCTGCGCAGAAGCATCGGACAACACAAGCAGTAACAACGAACAGGCCAAGACGCCAAAGCGGAATTGTTTCATGTTGTACTGCCTAGCGGGGGCTGAGGAAAATCGGCACGAGCGACAGCATCCATTGTCACATTCGTGCGACACGATGCAAGTTCGGGCCGGGCGGCGAACTCGAATCGCTGCGATGTGTGACATCGCAGCTGCGCCCATTCAATCCGATTTCGGCGGGGAGTCGGGCGGGGGCTGTTGTTGCGACCGGAGTTTTTGCTGGTATTGATCGAACGATTGTTTGATCGATTCGAGAAAACGCCGCGCATTGGGAGCGGCGAGATACACACGGCACGAAACGGCCGAGCGCGGAAAGAAGGTCGTGATGAAGTCGAAGGAGAACTCGGTCGCCGTATGTCCAATCATCACCGCGTTGGCATACGCGCCGGACATCACGTCGTCGGTCAGTTTGAGTTGATCGTACAGATCCTGTGCGGTGTTCGATTGGTCGGAAACTGTTGTGGGTCCGGCTTCTGCCTTTTTTTCCCCCGACGCGGCGGCGGGTACGGCAGAGCTCTCGGCGCTGGCAGAAGCAGCGGTGGTCGGCTGACTGGGTGGGTGGCCGAAAGTTTTCTCATAGTTCTGCAGGTTTTCGCCGAGAGCGGCAATCAACCGGCCGACGACGGCTGGAGCGATCACGACGCGAGCCGCCACCTGATGCGGTCGCGTCATTCGCAACAGAAAATCGATGATGAACTCATGCGGTCCCTGTAAGACGACGGCGCCTGTGCTAAAGACGCCGCGTCGTACATGTTCCGGCACCAGCGCACTCAATTGCGAGTGACGCACTTCCTGCGACCCCGGTTGGGGGCCGGAAGAATTCTCTTCCGACGATTCATCATCGTCGGGGCGAATTTCGTCGTCGCTCATGGGCAGCGCTCCGCCAAGGAACTACTGATTGGTGCGGACGCGTTTTCGGACGTCGGTCTCAAGCACGCCGAATGCTTGTTCGTGACGTTGCAACGCCACCGACAACGCGCTCAGAAGCCGTTTCGCTGTAAAGTGATTTAGAATGATGCGCTGTGAAACGCGGACGGTGTGGCCGGTTCCATAGGGATTGGGATTCAGGCCCAAATCGAGTACCAGTTCTTCGGGACTGCTGGAGACCCGGCAGAAGTTGGCATAGCAAGCCGTCAGATGTTCGTCATCGATGGTGACCGATGCCTGCGCCGGCTGTTGTTGACCGCCGGCAGCTTGCGGTGCGGCTTCCGGGGCTGGTGCCGCCTCCGCCTTCGGTGCTTCTTCCGGCATGCCTTTGTCTTTCGCATTGTCTGCGTTGTCAGCCGTCTTCGCCACGATGAATTCTCCTTAGAGCAGTTGTGCCGGTGAGCGAGCAGAAGTTCCCGCACGATGCGTCTCCATCAGCATGCTCGGTGAAAGCAGGACTTTTATATCATCGCTGTACCGATGATACCAGTCTGCCGCGCTACCGGCCCTTCGCGCAAGCAAGTGGCTTCCGAGGCGCACCACACACGTTGCGCACTCGATCTTAGCGCAAAGGTGCAATGGCTGCAGAGGTTCGCAAAGAAACAAGAAGAACAACGAGACAATAAGAGCCTGAAGCGCAAGCGAAGGAGTACTCCGGGTAGATCAACGAACTCTTGTCGCTACTTCGCTCGCGCTTCAGGCTTCTATCTACGGCCTGTTGGGAAATCCATTGCATCTGTTTTCGTGCGAATGCAGTCCGTTTGATTTCACTTTGCGACCCGCCGCGGTTCGGCGAGACGAAATGTCATAACGCCGCCAAGGGCAATGAGTAAGGTGATGGATGCAAAAACGATATCAAATCCCGCCAGATCAACCAGCAGCCCAATCAACGGCGAGAACACAAACGGAACCGCCATGCACAACTTCAACGTGCTGATGTAACGTGGATGATCGGCCGGCTCTGAGAGTTCGAGTGCGAAGTTCATCAGCGTTCTCATCATGACCGGCGTTAAACCGAGCAGAAAGAAACTAATCCACAAGTAGGCAGCGCCACCTGGCAGCCAGCCGGCAGCCAGCCCCAATGCCGACAACGGAGCGGCGATGACGGCGGCAATTTCCAATCGAATGACGAGGCGGTTTCCCCAGCGGTCGGCAATCGCACCGGCGATGAACCCGAACAATCCCGCTCCGGCATTCTGTGCCACAACCCACACCATCAGATTTCCCCGCGGTGCTTTCAGCACTTCCCGCGCAAGCGCTTGATAGTGGGGAAACAATAATTGCCCCGACATGCACAACATGCCGGCGATCGCCAGTCGGCGAAAATTGCGGTCGCGACGCAGCATGTTCCACGCGCCGCGAAAGTGGTTTTTCGCACGTGTCGGCAGTCCGTCGATGTCGTCGGCCGGTTCAATGAGGAACAGAGTGATAAACGCCGCGACAACAAACCCGATTCCGGTGAACGCGAAGACGAATCCGTACCCACCGTCGGGCAGGCCGAGCCATCGCGGCAACAGAAACCACGCGCAGGGAATGGCGCACACGGCACCGAGAGTAACCGACAGCCCCATCAGTCGGCCCCGCCGATTGGGACGAATCAGCTTGCCCTGAATTGTGGCGAACGCCATCTGGTTCAGCCCGGTCATCGAAAAGAAGACGAAGTACAGCAACAGAAACAACGGGGGCAGCCACGAGAGTCGTTGTGCTGTCAGATTCAGCCAGGATATCGACAACATCAACGCCGACAACATCACAAATGGGACGGCCATCAACAGCGTGGTCCAGAACAGCGGCCACTTTTTGTGGCGTGAATGCTTCAGATTCTCGGCGAGCATGAGCGGCGGAACGCTTTGGCCGAAACGGTTGAGGACCGGCAGACACCCGCGCAGCCATCCGGAACCCGGACCGGCGATGGCATCGACAAACGCCGGCATGATCACGCTCTCGGTTTTAAAGATCCACGCGACTCGCAGCACGATGTGATGAGCCGCCAGCACGAAAAGATTTCGCGGTTCGTGGACATCAACGGCCTCGTCAAACAATGGCGGCGTTTCTGTCTCAGCCGCTGCAGGAGTCACTCCAAGGGCAGGGGCGGGGGCGGGAATGTTGTTGGAACTCATTGGGGTCGGCAAAGAAAAGTCACGGGCCGGACGACGACATAAACGAATTGTCATCGCAGCTTCGGCGGGTCGCCCTATTCTAGCGGAGTCAGGCAGCGTTGTCTTGCAGCCTTCGAAATGTCACAAGCCGCGCAGCGGCGCGAAAACCCAAACCGACAGCTTGCTGTCGGATAGCTGCTTGGTACGACCTTCGACAGCAAGCTGTCGGTTTGGGGTCACGGCTCGCTCCGCTCGCGTCTGGCAATCCCGGAGTTCAGTCCGCCATGATTTCCGACTGCGCACGGTCAACTTCGTGGCGTCATGCCAATCAATGTGGGCAACGTAGCAGATCATTCGGCGACATTGCCCGCGGCGGTGCTTTCGGCTAGTTTGCAAGATTGGTTGTTACGGCGTCGTTGCGTCGTCCAATTGGCCGCGAAACCGCAAGCGGGTTTGCGTTACGAGTCGGGCGAACCGGGTCGAAGAGAGAATTGTCTTCTAAAACGTTATGCCTCAACAGGAAAAAAACCGAGAGTTTGCCGTCGATGTTGTGCGGCGGCTGAAGGAAGCCGGGTTCACCGCTCTGTGGGCAGGCGGCTGTGTGCGCGACTTTCTGCTGGGCCGTACGCCCAAGGATTACGATGTCGCCAGCGATGCGCGACCGGATGACGTGCGGAAACTGTTTGGCCATCGGCAGACCTTGTCCGTCGGAGCGAGTTTCGGCGTGATCATCGTGCGGGCGCCGCGCGGGGTTGAAGACGTTGAGGTTGCAACCTTTCGCACCGAAGGCCCGTATCTCGATGGCCGACGACCGGAGCACGTCGCCTTCACTTCTCCCGAAGAAGATGCCCAGCGCCGCGATTTTACAATTAACGGTCTGTTCTACGACCCGATGGATCGAAAGGTTTTTGATTTCGTCGATGGCGAGCGGGATCTCGGAGAAGGAATTGTCCGCGCCATCGGCGATCCACACGATCGTATGACGGAAGACAAGCTGCGGATGTTGCGTGCGGTGCGATTTTCCGCCACGCTGGAGTTTGAACTCGATGCGAACACCGCCGACGCCGTTCGCAAGATGGCGGCTGAAATGTTGGTGGTGAGTGCTGAGCGAATCGCGCAGGAACTGCGGCGGATGCTGGTTGATCGGCATCGGATGCGGGCGATGCAGTTGACGGCCGACGTCGGTTTGTTGCACGTCATTCTTCCGGAAGTGGCCTCATCGAATGAGGAAACCGACAGTCCGCAGTGGATGCGCACAATGCATAGGCTCGACCGACTGGAAGAGCCGAGCTTTGAATTGGCGATGGCGGCTCTGCTGCATGCCGTTCGTGCCGAAGGTCATGCAACCGAGCTGGCGGCAGCAACACAGGTCGTGCATGCAATCTGTCGGCGATTGAAGCTGTCGAACCAGGAAACCGATGACATTTGCCGGCTGTTCGAATACCAGCAGCGACTATGCGACGCGCCCAATCTTTCGACCGCCGCGCTCAAGCGATTGATGGCCAAGAGATTGATTGCTGATTTGATTGCGCTGTACCGAGTCGATACGCTGGCAAAGGGAGCCGACCTGACGGCAGTCGTTTTCTGCGAAGAATATCTCAGAAACACGCCCCGTGAGGAAATCAATCCCCCACCTTTGCTAACGGGCGACATTCTCATCGCCCACGGCTTCCAACCGGGACCGCAATTCAAGACAATTCTCGATACCGTCCGCGATGCGCAGCTGAACGGCGAGATTACGATGGCGGATGAGGCGCTGCGTTTGGCGCGGAAATTGACGGATGATGATTAATGAGAAGCCCACCGGTTGCAACCGGTGGGCCTTGGTGACAATAAGAGATTCCAACAAGGACAACGGACGAGCGACATGACAAATGTGCGGATTGGCATTATCGGGGCCGGCGCGGTTTCCGATTATCATCACGTTCCCGGCATCAATATTGACCCGCGGGCCGAACTGGTTTCCATTTGCGATCCCAAGGAGGAACTGCTCGCGCAGCGGCAGACCGATTGGGGACCGACAAAGACAACCACGAAGTACGAAGAACTCGCCAGCGATCCTGACATCGATGCCGTGATCATCGCCACGCCGAACTTCACACATCATCCGATGACGCTCGCCTGCATTGCAGCGGGTAAGCATGTGATGTGTGAAAAGCCGCTCGGGTTGAACCGCGACGAGTCGGCCGAAATGTACCGCGCCGCCCGCGACAAAGGCGTGCGGCATATGACCGCCTTCACCTACCGTTTCGCCCCGTCGATGCGTTACGTCCGGCATCTTGTGAAGAACGGTGCGCTGGGCGAATTACGACACTTCCGTAGCCAACGGTTTCTCGATTGGCCCGAAACAAGTTGGGGCTGGCGTCAGTATAAGAACCTAGCGGGTGCGGGCGATCTGTTCGACATGACGATTCACCGCATCGATTTCGCACAGGATCTGATGGGGCCGATCAGCTCGGTTTGCGGTGCTGTTGCCCGCTATGCGCCGCGCGACAAAACTCCTGATGGCGACGCCTGCGAACCTTCGGAAGTTGACGACTGGTCGTCACTCATCGGGCAGTTCGACAACGGCGCGGTTGGCGTGTGGGAAGGCAGCACGCTGATGAAAGGCTACCACAACGACGGCTTCGGTTACGAATGGGCCGAAGTGAACGGCAGCGAGGGTTCGGCCGCCTACCAACTCACCGATCCGAATAATGTGATGGTCGGTTTGGCCGGAGAGCCGATGCAGAAAAAGCCGGTTCCCGAGGAGTTTCTGGTCATCGAAGGCAGCCCCCGCGATCCACACGCGGGCGTTCCCAGCACTGTCTTTCGTTACGATCTGGTGTACGAGTTCGTTTCGGCCATTGTGGAAGAACGCGACGCCGTCCCCGGTTTCGATCACGGTGCCAGCGCACAAGCAGTCGCCGACGCGGTGTTGGAGTCATTCGACAAACGAACGTGGGTCGATCTGAATACCGATCTCGGCTGAACGCATCTCGGTTGTGTTGCCAAAACGACATTCCCACGTGGCGCAGCCCGTGGGCTTTGATGATGTGACATCACAATTTGAGATGCGATAATTGTCGTGTTGGCAGCAACACCCTTGTCGAGTGTTTGGGCCGCTTCTCATAATGAATTGAATGAGCGAAACGAAGATCACTATCAATCGCACGCTGGTTGGTGTGCTGGCGCTGGGTTGCCTGTTGGCGGCTGCGACAATCTGGATTGGCGCGGCGGAGGACAGGCAGTGGACCATGTGGTGTGCCGCGTTCACTCGCGTCGGCCTACTGATGTCGTCGTTCTGGCTGGCGCTGCCCTACGGCAACCGCGATGCCGCTTGGGCCAATGTCACACCGTGGTCGTTTCTGGGAATCATTCTGGCGGTTGTCGGCGTCGCGGTACGTCCCAAGGTGGCAATCCCCATTCTGATCGTGCTCGCCATCGTCGGCTTCGTGTTGCGGCCCCGGCCGAAGAAACGGCCGGAAAGTCGTTAGCCGGAAAATCGAAGCCTGAAGCGCAAGCGAAGGAGTTTTCTGGGATCATCCTTCGCTTGCGCTTCAGGCTTTAATTCGCAAGCGGGTCGATTCCGCGGCGCTAATTCGCGGTCCGCATTGGCTTGGAAACAACGCGCGGCGTTGTCGGCCGGCGACCTTCGTTCTTCGGATCGACTGTTGGTGGGAAGAGAGTGTCGATGTCGATGTCGTCGGCCGGTTTACCGGTGGCCGCCAGTTTTCGTTTGCGGGCATCGACGTACATTTCTGCGGTGAGTCTCAACAGTTCCACGCGTCGCTCTGCCGGCACGCCGTCCATCTTTTTCGAGATGTGCTCAATCCACCCCGGTTGCCGCTGCATGGCCATCGACATCATGTGCAGAAACAGGCTGACCTCACGGAAGTTGCGGTCGATGATGACGTTGCTAATCGGCGAAATCACTTTCGCGACGGTACTCACCGCCTGCGATGGAAAGGAGACAAACATCCGGCCTTGATATGTGGCGACCGACGTCCCATCTTTCCGCCGTTTCATCGTCGTCTGCAAATGGAACAACCCGGTCGCGCTAATCGGCTTGAGAATCAGCGGGTTCTTAAACAATCCAGTGCAAATGACCAGACACTCCTCGTCGGTCTGATACAACACTTCGACTTTGCCTGTTGTCCCGTCACCCGAGTTGACGTCGTACGACTTTGCGTCGATCTGCGACATTTGAAATACCGAGATTTTCATCGCCCGCCAAATGCTAACCGCCGCATCGGGATGCCTTGCAAAATAGTTGTAAACAGCCGGCTCGACGTCGCATTCGAGCAATGGCAGTTCGCGAAACATTGAGGCCGACCGCAAGATGGCGACCGCTCGTTCCTGCTGCGAATCCTTCAACTTGTCGAGCGGCATCAATCCCAAGGCGGCCCTTCGCGATATTCGCGACGACATCCCCTTCTTGAGTACCCGCACGCGTTTGTTGAATTCGATTTGCTGTGCTTTTTTGCTTCGTGAATCTTCACTCTGTGATCGTTCGGAGATCTCACGTGTGGGGCTGTCGGCCGGATTGTCGTTCGCCGCTGCGCGATGAAATCCGCCCGCAACCAACACCACCGCGAGAGTGACCGGGACGGTACCGATGCGAATTGGCATGCGTCTGGCACCCGTTGCGGCTCTGCGATTCCTCATGGTCATGCCAGTCTTCGGCAGAATTTGCGGCTTCAATTTCGCCAAACGGGGGCGACAGCGAACCGGAAAAGGTACGCCGTTTTGCCGCAAGTGATGCAGTCCCCCCATCTCCCAACTTCCAGCGATGGAAAGTGGGAGTCACACCAGAATAATCGGCACAGAACGCACACGGGCCACAATCAAATTTGCTTGACGCATTCGAATTTGCTTGAAGGGGGGACTCGGCGCAGGATGCTCTGTGATGGCTTGCTGATTTGTGGGGTTTCGACGCGGGAGGAAGTGACCGAACCGCATGAATGCGGTCACTACGAACCGCCCAGGGCGCATCGATATTTGAGGAGGGACGAGAGACTGAGGTGGCTCGACGGTCTCAGTTGTCCGACTTGAGTTCTTTTCGGGAACGGTCGGCGGTCGGCTCCTCTTCGGGTACGCGGTCCCAGGGAGTCTTTTTCTCCTCGTCTTCCTGCAGCAGCATCTGTGTCTCGTTGATTTCGAGAATTCGGTAGACGCGGTTGTCGCCGTAAATCGATTTCACCGCGTTGATGCTCGCTTCCGGCGTGCCGCCGATCGTGTTGAAGACGAGCGTGTCGTCCTCGATTTTCCATTCGATGTCAAAATGCATCTTCTCGCCAAAGGCAATCGCCGTAAATCCGTCGAGTTTGACGTCAATGGTGGCCGTTCCATCGTCCAGAACCTTCAACAGGCGGTGTCCGTGGCTGTACTGTTTCCAGGTCCCCAGTATCGCCGCCTTGAATGCTCCTTTTGTGGAGTCGGATGCCGCCGCCGTTTCCGTTGTTTGTGGCGACTTATCGGCCGTCTTGGTCTCGCCTTCTTTTCCAACAGAAATCGAAGCAGTGTCTGATGGAGATGCGACGATCGGTAAGCCAATCGGCATCGGCACTTGCGGCGACGTACCAGTGCGACCGACACTCATTGTCGAACCGAGCGCCGACCGCTCCGACGACTCGCTGTCGGGTGTCGAGCCCGTCCACAACAATACGATGCCGGCCAGCAACGCAATGCCCGCGATGACGCTGACAATGTGCGGCCAACGCGAACGCACCGGCGTTGTCTGGTTGATTTGGTCAGTTTCCGTCGGGTTCATTTCTTCCTCACCGCCAATGCCGTCGGCAGCCAGAGTGAAAAATGCTTCGCGCAAGTTCGTCGCATTATGTCTATCATCGTCCGTTTCTGCCGATGACGTCAACGGCAGATTCCGCCGGAAAGTTCACGCGAATACCGCGAAACCTTTCCTTCCGACGAAATCCTGGTAATGAAATGCCGGCGATCAAAACTGCGGTTGTGCCAACATTTGCTGAATTATTTTCACCAGTGTGGTCACGTTCCTGGCCTGTAACAGCGGGATGTGTAACTTGGCGTGTGCTGATTGCGGGCCGCCGGCAAACGACAGGCCGACGTATGATCGCTCCTCGCCGATGCTCTTTTTCAAACCGTCAGCATCGATCGGAATCGGAAGCTGGCTTGCCTGAATGACCGCCTGCAGCAGATCGACGACGAGCGACGGCAAATCAACCATAGCGACCAAATTCGCCTCGGGCGAAAGTTTGGAACGGACCGTTGCCGCCGCCGCGTTGCCTGTTTTGGTGTCATCGGTTTTGCCGTCAGCGGCGGCCAACGACTTGAGCAGTTGCTCCATCGACGCACGGCCTCCGCCCATCGTTTGAGCCACGGAGTCCTTCAGATAAACGATCCGCTGAACCTGACCTTCCTCGCCGTAAAGAATACGGTTCATCTGCGTTTGAATCCCCAGCGGGTCCAGTTCGGGATTCACTTCCTGGTGGGTGGTCACCAGGTCGCCGACGTAGTCGCCGTACTTCTCCGCATCGGCTTTCAATTCAGTACTCTGCTTAACGGGGCCGACGTTCATCTTCCCCATGCTGCGAACCATCTCGCGGGTCAGATCGCGCATCTTGTCGGTCGGTTTAACATTGATGACATTGGCAACTCGCAGAATTCCGCCGTCTGCGTTACCGATGCCAAACGACATCAGGAACGAGCCGAAATCCAATTTCGACAATTCTTTCGACGCCTTTTCAAAGGCTTCTTTCGTCTCACCTTCGCCGGTGTACATGGCGGCCGACATCTTTGTCCCAATGCCGACAAGTCCGTTGATATTTCCGCTGGCACCGACATACACGTGGCTATTGGCGGGCAGCCCGTCGAGGTTCTTCAGATCGGATTTCTTGTTGGCCTGCAGAATCTTGTCGGTGGCCGAATCGGCCGTGACACGGGCCAGCGTTTCCACATCGACACTCTCTTCGGCAACCGAAATGCCCAGCGTGAATCCCTGTGTGTCTTTGACGGTCTGCATCATCCCGTGGGCAAACTTGGAGTACATATCCAGCATCGGTTTCAGATTGATTCCGGGGGCCACCGGCGCGATATTCTGGAATTGTCCCAGTTCGGTATCGATCCCCTCTTCGGCGGCATCCAGTTGATCCTTGTAGACGATGCGCAGCTGGGCGACGTTGAAATATACGGAGAGATCGTTGCGGTCCGAGACAGCCACCGACTCTTTTTCAATCAGCGCGTCAATCGATTTCTCTTTGCCGTCAATTTGCGTCTGAATCTTCTCGATGAGAGTCTCATCCTGAGCGTACAGTAGCCAATCTTCATACTTCGCAAAGTTGAATTCACCATCGATCGCTGCTTGCATTGCGTCGGCGTCGGTTGTGGGGATGGCAAAGACGATGCCGGGATCGCCTTCGGCTTTGGGAAAGACGGCGACATACCAGTCGCGTTGTTTGTCGAGACCGGCCAGTTCCGGATTGGAAATCGCGACGCCAATTCTATCGCTGAGAATACCCAGGAGTTGCCCGGCAACGGGATCGACTTTGCTGACGAATGCCACGGCTTTCTTGACGGTCTCGGTTGGCTTCTGCCAACGGATGATGACACCGGCGTCGTCGGGGATCGCTTTCAGTGGATTTTCGGCCGCCCGTGTGGCCACACTGCTGCAAAGAACGGCAAGAACGATGAGAACGCTTCGGCAAATACGCTGCATGGAACAGATCCTCTAAACGGGAGGGAATGGCTTTGTGTTGGTTGATTATTGCAACAAAATGTCGTCTTACTATCAGATGACGACGTGGCGTTTCCTGATCTCGAAATGTGCGACTGTCCACACTATACCCGGCGTGGCCGCGTCGCGCTTCGTAGAAATAGCCAATTTTCTCCAACAACGCCAGCGCACGATGTTGGTCTTTGGGATTCATGATAGTGGATGATGCCAATTCCCTGTTGCCTGCGATGAATTGAGTGCAAAGAGACTTTGGAAAACCGACCGGCTTAAAGCCGGCGGCTCGCTACGAATGCGGTGCCAACCTGCTCGTCTTGTCCCAATTCGATTGTTCTGCTAGAACCCGCGTCCTTCCCAACTGAACAAGTGCATGCACGCGTTTTTCCCATCTCGCCTGCCTTGTTTCCCAATTTTTTTCTACCCGTTCATTCGCCTTTGCCGGGACCGCAATCGATGGCCAAACCCGCCGAACAATCGACGACAGCAGCCGGATATCGCAACCTGTTATACGCGGCAGTGCTGCTGCCGTTTGTGTGTGCCGTTGTTGCCCATGCAATGGGACCGACTCCGCAGGCGCCGAAGGTGGGCGAAGAGCCGGCCGGCTTGGTGTTCGAGCAGTATCTGGTCGATCTGGGTGAAGTGCCGCCCATTCCCATGCTGGAAGGACGCTTCCGGTTCACCAACCGCAGTGACCGGACAATTACTATCACCGATTTGAAGCCGAGTTGTGGCTGCCTTAATCCACGACTTCCCAAGCGAGTCTACGAGCCGGGCGAATCGGACGAGTTCTTCGTCCGCGTTGAAACTGCCGGCGAGAAATCGGGGCAGAAAGAGTATTACGTCGATGTGATGTACGAGGATTCCAAATCGAGGCAAGTCCAGCTTGGGTTCGATTTCGTTCTGCCGGAACGTAAGGTGGTCGTGCATCCGCGTGCGTTGATTTTCTATCAACTGGGTCGCGATGCCACCACACGAGAAATCGACATCTCCGACTATCGCGATGCAGAGATGAACGTGCTGGAAGGGACCTGTAAGTCGCCGTACGTTACCGTTGTCATCGAACCGGCGAAGGCAATGTCGGCCGGCTATCGGACGACCAAGGTCGAGGTGACAGTGTCCGGCAGCATTCCGCCCGGTAAACATCAAACGATGCTCAACCTGAAAACCGACGACCTAACGTATCCTGTATTGCGCGTGCCGTTGTGGATACAAGGGCCGGATCGCACGATTCAACAAACCGGCGCTCAACAAACCGGCGGGACGAAGAGTCGCGAGCCAACTGTCGAGAGGCTGGAGCAGAAATAGCAGGCGAGCGGCGGGCTTTATGCCCGCTGTTGATTCCCCTGTTGGATTCGATGCCTCACATGTTCCTGGAAGCTCAAGAAAACAGCCGGCATAAAGCCGGCCGCTCGTTTGAGGTCTCTGGACCGAGCTGCGGAGTGTGTTCTCTCATCCTTAGCCATCAGTCAGTCGCAGCAGGTAACTGCCGTAACTGTTACCGCGCAACGGTTCGGCCAGTTTTTTGAGCTGAGCGTCATCAATGTAACCCATTCGCCAGGCGATTTCTTCGGGGCAGGCAACTTTCAAGCCCTGCCGTGCTTCGAGTGTGTGGACGAACGAGCCGGCTTCGAGAAGCGACTCGTGCGTGCCGGTATCGAGCCACGCGCTGCCGCGCCCCATTATCTCGACGTTGAGGTCACCCCGTTCGAGGTAGACACGGTTGACGTCGGTGATTTCCAGCTCGCCCCGCGGAGATGGCTTGAGGTTTCGTGCGATCTCGACGACGTCGGCGTCATAGAAATACAAGCCAGTGACTGCAAAGTGAGATCGCGGTTTTTTCGGTTTCTCCTCAATCTCAATCGGACGACCGTCGTCATCCAGCACGATGACACCGTAACGCTCCGGGTCGCTGACGTGATAGGCAAAGACCGTCGCGCCTGTGCTCTGTCGATAGGCGGACTGCAAATTCTGGCTGAGGCTGTGTCCGTAGAAAATGTTGTCGCCAAGAATGAGGCATGGCGCCCGGCCGTCGATGAACGATTCGCCCACGAGAAACGCATCGGCCAGACCGCGCGGCTCGGTCTGTTCGGCATAGTGAAAATCAAGCCCCCACTGCGATCCGTCGCCCAACAGCCGCTGGAACAACGGCAGGTCTTGCGGCGTGCTGATGATGAGAATCGAGCGAATGCCGGCCAACATCAACGTTGTCAGCGGGTAGTAAATCATCGGCTTGTCGTACACCGGCAGCAACTGTTTGCTGACGACACGCGTCGCTGGATACAGCCGCGTACCCGATCCGCCGGCCAAAATAATGCCGACACGCTCCGGTTCGGATTCAAGGGTGTTCTCGGTCATGGTTCCCTGTCGATTCAAGATATTTCGGTGTCGATTCAAGATATTTCGGTCGCTCAACCATCTATCCAAGCCTGAAACGCAAGCGAAGGAGCCTTCGAGTGGAATCATCCTTCGCTTGCGCTTCAGGCTTGGTTTGCCGAATTCGTTTTTTCGACGTGCGAACTCACTCGCCTGACTGCGCGATAAATTCTCTGTAGTATTCGACTGTCTTCGCAAGGCCGGTCTTCAAATCAACCTGAGGTGACCAGTCGAGAAATTGTTTCGCTTTGGAAATATCGGGGCAGCGCTGTTTGGGGTCGTCGGCCGGAAGTTCAACGTGTGTTAGCGTCGACTTCGACCCGGTCTCCGCGAGAACGCTTTCGGCGAGTTGAATCATTGAGTTCTCGTTGGGGTTGCCGATGTTGATCGGGCCGGTTTGTTCATCCTGATCCATCAGCCGCATCAGCCCTTCGACGAGATCATCGACGAAACAGAACGATCGCGTCTGCGAACCATCGCCGTAAATTGTCAGCGGTTCACCGCGCAAAGCCTGCATGATAAAGTTCGAGATGACGCGTCCGTCGCCGGGGTCCATGCGCGGTCCGTAGGTATTGAAGATGCGAACGATTCGGATCTCGACGGCATGGGCCAGATGGTAGTTGATGCACAACGACTCGGCGACGCGTTTGCCTTCATCGTAACAACTGCGGGGACCAATCGGATTGACGTGTCCCCAGTAGTCTTCGGTTTGCGGATGCACGGTCGGGTCGCCGTAGACTTCCGACGTCGAGGCTTGCAGCACACGCGCCCGACAGCGTTTGGCCAACCCCAGAATATTCACCATGCCGACCGTTGACGTCTTGATGGTTTTGATGGGATTGAATTGGTACGCCTCGGGTGAAGCCGGGCAGGCCAGATTGTAAATCTGATCGACTTCAAGAAACACGGGATGCACGATGTCGTGGCGGATCAACTCGAAACGGGGATGGCTAATCAGATGTTCGACATTGACCTTTCGGCCGGTGAAGAAGTTGTCGAGGCAAAGAACGTCGTCGCCCCGTTCGATTAACCGGTCGCACAAATGGCTGCCGACGAACCCGGCTCCGCCGGTTACGAGAATTGATGTCATGGAATGGCCGATGGTGGAGTCAGAAAATGAAGTCGCCGTCGCATGCACGACCGGCCGTCAAACGTCTACCCTTGTTCTAGCGGGCAACGATTTCCACTGCAACGGTGACCGGTTCGGTGCGGCAAAAACAGGTGAACTCGTTCTCAAGCGGAGCGTCGGAACGTGATGGATCCACCGATGCGGCAGAAACTGCCGAAAGTTTGCCGATGGTCGGTCTTGTCGCTCTCACGGCCTTTTCATATAGTCCCGCACCGTTTTTTTTTCAGTATGAATTCATTCGCTGCACGGAGTGCGGGTATGACGTTCCTTTCGCGATTCTCCCGACGTTCGCAAATGACCGCTGCCATCGTTGTGCTGGCTGCCGTTGGTCTGGCGGGTTGGACCGGCTGTCACAGCACCCCGGTGACCGGCCGCAGACAATTATTGGTCGTTCCGGAGAAACAAGAAGTTGCGATGGGCGTCAGTGCCTACGACGAGATTCTCGCGAAAGAAAAACTTTCGACCAACCAGCAGTACATCGACATGGTCAATCGCGTCGGGCAGCGAATCGCCGCCGTCGCCGACCGCCCCGATTACGATTGGGAGTTCAATGTTATCGCGTCCGAACAGCAGAACGCCTTTGCGCTTCCCGGCGGCAAGGTGGCAATCCACGAGGGGATTCTTCCCATCTGCCAGAACGAAGCAGGATTGGCGGTGGTGATGTCCCACGAAATTGCACACGCGTTGGCTCGTCACGGTGGCGAACGCATGAGTCACGCGGCATTGCAGAACGGCCTCCAGAAAGGCGTCCAGTTTGCAACCCGGCAGCGCAGCAAAAGCGAGCAGAAAGTCATTCTGTCGGCCTACGGCGTCGCATCGCAGTACGGCGTCATGCTGCCCTACAGCCGCAAACAGGAGTCGGAAGCCGACCACATCGGTCTGTTGCTGATGGCCAAAGCGGGTTACGAGCCGGAAGAAGCGCCCAGATTCTGGGAGCGATTCGCCGGAGCCAAGGGCGGGGATTCGCCAGCCGAGTTTCTCTCGACACACCCCGCCGACCAACGCCGCGCCGACGACCTGCGGGCGCTGTTGCCCAAGGCGATGCAAGAATACAGCAAAGCCGACACTCGCCACGGCATCGGCGAGTATCTGGCTCGTTGAGCCAAGGGCCTGGCAAGTTCGGCATCCGCGAACCCAACAGGAACACGTCTCGCTCAGTGACCGATCATGATGGTTCAGCCAGTTTCCAGCAACGTGTCTTTCTCAACGCGCTGCGAAATTCGAGGTCGAATGACACGGTGATTCAACAGCATGTGACCAAGAGCTTCGGCTTTCTCAAGACGACAGCGATCGGCGGACTGATTTTTCTGCTGCCGTTGATCGTGGTCGCTGCGCTCGTCGGGCAGGTCGTGCCAATCGTGATGACGGTCGCCGATGCGTTGGGCGGCGTACTGCCGATGCAATTGAAATCAGCAGGCGGCATCACACTGCTGGTATTGCTGGCCATTGGCGTGATCCTGCTGCTGTGTTTTGCAGCGGGCCTGCTGGCACGACGGTCGTTCGTCAAGCAACTCGCTGAGTTCTTCGAGAAGAAACTCCTGCTGCTCTTCCCCCGCTATGCCATCATCCGAGAACAGATGGCGGGTACTCTCGGAGGAAACGATGCCAAGTCGCGGCTGAAGCCAGTGTTCGTCCGCTTCAATGATGCATCCCGAATCGCCTTCGAGACCGATCGGACCGAGAATGGTCTGGTCGCGATCTACCTGCCCGGTTCGCCAGATCCCTGGGCTGGTCAGGTTGTTCACATGGCGGCGGAGAGAGTGGAGCCTCTGGAAATCGAATTTTCCGAAGCCGTGACGTTCATCGAACAACTCGGACGCGGCTCGGGCAAGCTCCTCGACAGCCGCGTAGAGAAACCCCCGCGGTAGACGACGAACCCTCGCAACAAGTTCTGTCGCTGGCGGCCATTGAGGACGATTGCGGACAGATGAAAAGCGGAGCGGAGAGTGGGGGAGGGGACCGTCATGCCGGACTTCCAAAGGCACGTTTTTGGACCTTGCCCGCAAACCCATCAATGAGGCAACGTCGGCAACGATCTCGCGAGGAGAGCAGAGAGTGCATTCGAGATCGATTTTCCCTGCCTCAATCTTGGACAAATCCAGGATGTCGTTCATGATCGTGATGAAGTACGCGCCGTTCTCTTTGACCGTCCGTGCGGCGTCGATGTCATCTGAGTCAGTGAGGTTGTCCAGAATGATGTCATTGAAGCCAAGAATGGCCGTCATTGGCGTGCGAATTTCATGGCTCATGTTAGCGAGGAACTCAGATTTCGAGCGGTCGGCGGCAATCGCACGTTCTCTCGAATCCCGAAGTTCCTCGTCAATTCTCTGACGCTCAGTGATGTCGAGAATAGCGGCAACAAACACCGGCTTGTCGCCCAGACTCGAAGTTTCGAGACGTACTTCGACAGGATACTCTGATCCATCCTTTCGGCGGACGGCCTGGCTTCACCTCGCCTTCCACTCAGACGACTTCACCAAGCCGCCAACGTGTGATTTGACGATGACCTGATCGAGCGAAAGCGTCTCGACCTCGGTCGGAATTTCTCGAATCGGCGGCAGGTTTCGGCACCGGAGAATTGCATCGCATGGACCATCGCAGGCAAAACAGATTGCCCGTCGTTGTGGATCGCCGTCGTCGCAGTGGCTCTGCAAAATGTGCCGTGGATGATCGTCAGCGAAGAGCGATCACGAGCCAAAAGCGTCCTGTGAATTGACAGGAATGCACCTTTTTCAACCCACACGCAGATAAACAAAGTGGGCACAGTTCGCAAAAGCAAAGCCACTCTCAAACAGTTCTCTGGCAAGGCGTTGGAGCGGGAATTCCTTGTTTTTAAACGTTTGCAAACTCTTCTTGGTCGTAACTACCCAGTGACGAAGATGTGCGCTGGCAGGTTGGGGGACTGGTGGAAGGCGGATTGGATGCCGTCCAGGATTTTCAGGTCGTTTTTGCGGAGCGTCGAGACGTAACCGCGGATTCG